>Ga0180008_1000496_pt1 | contig 32810 bp, 36 predicted proteins | sample MM_PW_MetaG_FD_121121 | JGI IMG/M metagenome (GOLD analysis project Ga0180008, IMG submission 121121) | Groundwater microbial communities from the Aspo Hard Rock Laboratory (HRL) deep subsurface site, Sweden - MM_PW_MetaG | ecosystem: Environmental > Aquatic > Deep subsurface > Groundwater... | reverse complement strand
TATCACCAGCACCTACTGGGATATATGCCTCACTAAAAGGAAATCTGTCAAATTCCCATTCTTCGGGGGATTTATCAAAATATCCAACGTGTTGTATAGCTACGCGATCACCTAATATTTCATCGCCAATTTTTTCTATAACCTTCATGTCGGCATCTATATAAAATATATAATCACTATCCTTCAATCTATATTCTATATCACAAAACATGTGATATCTGAGAAGAGTCATGCCCGGCCAAGGTTTGTGTTGAATATTTATTATTTTAACGTTACTTATATTGGGATCTTGCCTATCAGTAAATAAATATATTTTTAATTCATGGTTTGTTAAGAACAAACTATTTAACGACTCTATCAAATCTAACGCAAAATCATAATAACGCTTAGTCCCCACTATTAATATTGAAATTTTTTTCATGGCATCCAACTATCAAATACCTCGTTATTATCTTTTACATATAAAGGCCCGGGAGGTGGAGGTGGTAACTCGGCATTACCATCAGAATAGAAATATTCAGCTTGCGGTGAAGTATAATCATTAGATTCAATCGGGGGAGTAGGCATAAACGACGACGAGTTTATTATTTTTTTAGACTCTTCAATTCTGAAATTAAAGAATGGTTGGTTCCCTTTACCTTCACATAACATCAGAGTGTCATTATCTCCAACTCTACCGTTTCTATTTTTCAAAACAGTGGCTCTTATTCTTTTATATTCTATATTACCAGAAGATACATCTACGTATGTACTATCTTCGCTGTTCTGTAAGAACAATACAAAATCTGATTCATTAACTTTATGCATAGACTCACCCATTTGAGTTAGGGCGGGAGCAGACTTTTTATTATAACCCTCTCTGTTTAATTGAGTTGCAGTTAATACTGGGATTGAATAATTTACAGAACAATTTTTTAACCACTTAGATACCTCACCAAGATCTAATCGTAAATCACTAGAGACTAAAGGGTTTCCGCTATTAACCAAATCTAAATAATCCAATATAAACAAATGGAACTTATAACCATCCATTTGACTTATATTTTCAATCATAAGTTCTAGTTCTTTACAATGAGTACCTTTAGGTATATATTTAAATATTACGTTACATTTGGACTCCCGCAATATATCACATATCTCTTTTTTAAGATCCAATTCGTCTTTCTGTACACCCGCAATAGTCTCTGTTATATCGTTTCCCGATAAACAACAATAAAACCGCAACAAACTTTCATCTATCAAGTTTTCGGCTGTTATATATAAGTAATTATTTATTTCTTTTCTATCACTTTTTTTCTTTTTTTCGCTAATTATATCGTTACATAATACGTTGATTAAAAACGTAGATTTACCAATCCCTGATTCACCGCCCGTTAAATACAATCTTCTTTCTTCCAAACCCTTACATATTAAAGAATCGTCTATAAACTTATATCCAGTTTTTATAGTTCGTTCCGTATCGGTTGATTCTTTTATTTTTTTGATGACATGTTCATAATCATCGTTCAATAGATCCAAATAACCAGCATCCTTAATTGTTTCGGATGATTTTATTTTCATATAATTTGAATACAAGTCAAACAACGTAGTTTCCCACTTCTCTATAATATCAACTTCGTCTACATAATCTTCAGTGTCGACCACATCTAAAAAATCTTGCAGGTTCTTTTTTCCATCCATTAACCTACAGACTTTTAACTTATTTGCAACTTTAGCCTTAAAAGTTTTGGTTTCGTTTGACGATAATTGCTTATCTTTGACGGTATCCAATATAGGTACCAAATCTGCAAATTTACCTCTACTTATATTATCTTTAAATTCATCTAAATTAAAACATTTACAAGACGATCTATAATTTGAAATAAAAAATACAAAATCTAATTTATTTTTAAATTCCACGGAATAGTCATCTCTAGGTATTTCATTTCTATACCACGACATGACCTCGTAAACAGACGAAAATATCTCTTTATTATTTAACGATTTGTCGTCTAGAGTGCAACAAGCTGTAATACATTGATCTAAAAAGTAATCTCCAAACATTTACTCTCCTCTTAGGGTTTCAATACAGATTCAAAGTATTTCAGTTCCAAATACTTTTTATATTTCTCCATGAAACTGTTTCGATTTTTTAATGATTTAAGGCTCTTAAATATCTTCATTCTGTTTTTATATTTTTCACAATTCATATTTGAAATCACAATCCTTTATATTCTTGTCCACCCGCATATCTGTTAATCAGGTATGTTGTGTATTCCTTATCGAGATTACACAATATATCGAACGACCTTGTTAAATTAGAAACTCTTTCACGTAAAGATTTTGTATCCTTCCCATTATTCAACTTCGCCATCCACTCACTAAGTTTATCAGAAAAATCTAATGAATCTCCAGATTTATATATAGGATATAACTGATCGACTATAGAGTAACATAGAGTTTGAAAATCACTAAACAACTTAAATATTTGTAATATACCATAAGTATAAAATATCCCATTCATTCCGCTATCTTTACTAATATACATAGGATCAATCTGTTTGCTTATTTTTTGCATACCAAAACCATCAATTGCTTTATTTATAAAATCATATATTAAATCTTCAGTTATACCAATACCTCTCCATATATTATTCAGGTGTTCCGATCGTATAGAAAACTGAAATATAGATTGATCGTCCATAACATATGTATATCTACCCATAGCCAAAACCTTAAATATTGTAGAACTATCAAATGTTATTTTTAAATCTATATCATATAACTCTTTGACGTGTCTTTCTATAAAACAATGAGTTAAAACACTTTTCCACTCGGTTTCGCCCAGCACATGAAAGTTTAAATGTTTTTTGTTATTATCTATCGCTTTGGATATAATGTCCACTAGCGGTACCACATACATGATACACGGTGGTGTGTCTTTGCTAGAAAACTTAACCAAACCACCCACAGCAAAATTATTGAATTTGCTAGAGTAATCTAAATCATAGAATAATCTCTTATACATCTCGTACGTCTTAGGTGTTCTAAAATGATGAATATAAACCATTTTGTCTAAAATATCTTTCGGTAACGAAATAGCTTTATCGTAAGATTTAATATTAAACTCTTCTAGTTCTTTCCAAGATTTGTATGGACAGAAACTATAACCCGGAATAATATCTAACACAAACGCTTTTTCGTACAAATTGGAATAATTTTTCAAAAAAAAATCATAATATAAATTATTAAAATCTCTTATTTGGGTCTTATTCAAAAACCCTTGCTGAATCTGAAATCCCGCAGAGTCAACCACAATGGAACAATCTTTAAAATAATCTTTACTTCTTATATCTGTTAACTTGTTAATGTAACGGTTTATTACCTTTTCATTCATAACTTCCTCAGCTCTATTGAACGCTATGCCAATAGAACTGAGGAATTTATCCATTGTTTTTAATAGGAAATTATTTAATTGTTGATCGGTATAATAACTCCTATGCGTTCTATTTGTACTTTCTATGTGAGTACAGATAGAAGGTAAGGCCGCTGCTGTAAAACCGCAGTTATTCATAGTTTCACCTTGCTAACAGTAATTACTGTTTTGCATTTTATGTCCAGATTAGTATCGTTCATCTTTTTAAGTCCTATCTATATATTCTAACTAAATTCCTATACATACCTATTGATGGTACATTAAACCCGCACACTCGAACTTTAATAGTCCGTCCTATTTCCAAATTATTTATATCTTTATCACATATCTCTTTGTATGATACCATATCATCATAGTTTAGTATAATCCCTTTGTCGGTTACAATCATATGTAACTTACCGATTGGTTGTATACTCTCTATTTTAACTACAATATCGTGTTGTGTCCATATAGGCATAAAAACTAAAATAACTATAACCATACCTATTACGACACATGATATATACGTTTTACTCATCGTAATCTCCAATCTCTATAAATAATAATTAATCTTGATTATAATTAAATATATATAGACAATATTACATTTTAACTCGACAAATTGACTATATATATAAAGTAATAATGTAGTATATTAAATAAAATGAAAGGTAGTAATCATGAAGAGTTCGTCGGTATTTATATTCGCTCTTATCGTATGTTCATCACAAATCGGTTGTGGTTGGGTTCCAGGGTGGAGTAGTAGTTCGGAAGAAGCCGCAACAGAAGTAGCAGAAGTTAATTTGCCCGATCCGTTGGAAAAACCAATAGATCAGTTGACACCGGAAGAACATAGACATATAAAATCCTCAATTGCATCTAAAATTTCAGGGGATATACCGCGCAATGTTATAAAATCGGTTTCCGAACCATTGGCTCAAGATGATATGATGAATAAGATTGGAGAAGCCATCAATGGTATAGTCTCCGGAACTGTTCGATTAGAAGCAGATATAGACGCCGCGTCTGTTGAATTGAACGATGTAATTCAATCCGGTGGGTTTATCGGTCCTATATCAAACGCAACAGAGTTTGAACAATCTCTAGACCCTAAGCTCATCAAGAAGGCAGTTGTTAAAACCGGTGAACTCGGTCTAATTGATTACGCCGAAATTCAGATGAACCTGTTTGATTTGGAATGTCTCAACGAAGAACAGTGGGAAATGCTCCAAGCAATTTGGGTCGAATGTATCGACGATTGGAACAATTTTCCGGTTGAGTATATCCGCAGCAGGTTCATACGCCACCTAGATATGGCAGCAGATGCGTTAGAAATGCGCAAACGCGAAAAACGCGCGGTTCTAACCCCGCGCCAGTTATCAAACGTGGCTATGGCTCAGATGTATGCATCACGGATTTTCGATGGTCATATAAGACCATCAGTCGAAAGATACTATAAAAGTATCCTTGATAAACAAATCACAACTGCTCGGCTTCAATCTCAAGCCACAGTAACTGAATAATTTGCTTCCCAAACTGCATTACGACTCGCCGGATTTCTCCTCGGCGGGTCATTTTTTTAGTTCAAACGCCTTTCATCAAACCCCATAAATCAACGTGTAGTCTAGACGAATACCTAATACCTTCTCTTTTGCAAAACTCTGCAACTTCAACACATGCGTTGTTGTATTCATCTTTATCATAAGGGATAGATGTTACAGGCATTACAAATATATTATTTTTGAAAAATGATGGAACGTGGTGGCTTATAAAAAACAAAATATCATTCACGGTTTCATTTGTATATACAAATTTGTAGTAACTATTTTTGAAATATGAATCGATTCTCAATTGTGTCGTACCATTTAAACTATAATATGAAAATATATCATTTTTATTCAAAGTCGGATATTTTTTATATGCACACATATTAAACTTAGGTGATATAGAAAAATGTATATTAGCAGTCGTTATATATTTTTTATACATGTCTTCTATAACATTTAAAATGCGATTACTTTTAATATTGTCAGTATTAGGTATTAGAGTAGTTTCTATCGTAAACATATATGGTATTTCATGTGTACTATATCTATCTATAAATCTGATAAAATCAAATAATGTTTGTAGATTATCTTCTTGTAATGGTTCACCACCTGTAAACACGATGTGACTAAATGGTTTATTGTAAATATGGGACATGAAAAACTGTCTCATATCTGTTTCTGTATCTATAGTAGAATTATATACGTTTCCCGACCATGTGAATTTACTATCGCAAAAACTACAGGTGAACGGGCATCCTGCTAACCTAATAAAATATGAAGGTGTTCCTATATGAGCACCCTCCCCTTGTAAACTATAAAACTGTTCGCATACCTTGATCATTGTACACCTTCTTTTATTATATATATTAAATATTAATAAGAATTTGAATTTACATGGAAGGAAAAATATGAAATGAATAATTCCGACTCAATAGAAAAAGGGGATGTGTTTCCAGTAAAAGTAAAAAGAAAAAAACATTATAACCCCCCACCATATGTAGAACCCATATCTGAAGAATTGTTAGAACGAGCGATTGGTATTAGAGTTGAAAACGATAGTTTTTTATCGCCAATAGATAAATATAGAATACAATCAACGGAGCACTAATATGAAAAAAAATAATTATTATGAATGCTCAATGACACCAGAAGAAGAAAAAAGAATATACAGAGAAAACATGTGTGTGCGCAGCCGTAATAGAAATCCAAAAAAATACTCAAATAGTTCAATCGATCTAAACATAAACCACTTAAATGAGGTTGAAAATCTATTTGATGATGATGAAAACTGGGCCGATGTTTTACGGGTAAAATGCACGGAAAACCTTTAAAATACTGGTGTAACTTCAGATATAAGGGGAGATAGAAATTCATTTACTCTATCTTCCCAACAAAATTTAAACATTGCTTTAGTGTCTACAATATAATAATCTGGTAATGAATCTTCTTCAAATGGCAATACAATAGTCGTATTTTTTTCCGTCATAACATTTATATTATCCAATACGTGATTAGGTGCTTTATTAATATCGACCCCTAAAATATTATACAAATAACCCTTAGTTCCTACAGCAAACGAGTCATACTCTAATTTGTTCCACAACTCCATACCCATAACGTGATATGGGACTCTATTGTTTTTATAATCTTCTTTTTTCTTACTATATGTAACTGGTTTTGCAATTGTCTTATCTCTATCAATAACTAATTTTAGAAATTCTTTGTTTTTTTCTTCTACATAATTATTTATCAATTCGAAATCTATACTTTCTCGCTTCAATATTAAATCCATTAATTCCGATATGCATTGTTTTGTATAATTGGGATAATCCGATCTTCTAGTGACTAAACCTTTCACATCGTATTCATCTACGTCTTTCCCTTCTCTATTTACTATATGTAAAGCGTATTTTTTCTTTACATCGAAGAATAGAGATTTTTTAGCTACTACTTCTTGTTTTAAAGAAAACTTGCTGTATTTAGGTTTTATGTTATGTAATTCAGCAAATCTCACAAGTAGATCGTTATTTAAATATTTACATAGCTTGTTTGATTCATCTATTACTAGTTTTATTTTGTCTTGATCGTTCATTGCATTAATCCTTTATCTTTCAGATATGTTCCAAAATCGCAGAATATAGAATCGGTGTCTGAATATAAAACTACATTTAAAGTATCATCTGCTTTTGTATAAAAATCGAAATCTATATTAGTATCGTCATCGGATAGGTATCTGTCGGTATGATATAACGAAAATCGAATCAGTTCCTGCCCCGTAGTAGTAACTGTTTCTGCTAAATCACTGTGGTACATTCTGAAGTTTTCATTTCCCAACACACCATATATCGAATTCATTAAAATTTTATACGCCCACTGTCTGTTATGATTTATATTGTAACCATCAGTATTAACATCGAACTCTTTTCTCAATCCTTTATACTTAGAACGGGAATCCCATATAAAACTAATAATTTCGTTTAGAAATGAATGTTCGTAATCGTGTCCACAATATATACAACCTGAAATTGTAACTATTCCCTCATATTTATCTAAAAATTCTAAAAATTCAGTTTTAGATATAGTTTGTTCGCCACCATTATCAAGCATCCAAGGTTTGTATGTTATATTGATACTATCGTTTAAATTATCCCTGTTATACAAATAAGTATATGCATCACCCGAAGATATTTTTCCGATGTATGTATTTGTATCTATATTACAGCTTAAAATGATACTAGGATAAAGACTCGTAAAGTCTAGATCGATAACGTAATCATGAATACCTGGTGTGGGGTTTTTAACATACGCACCAACGAAATCCACTTTGCTGTTGCGCAATGCATCTCGACAAACAAACCCTTTCTTTTTAGCATACGATATAATCATAGGATCCAAAAAACCCATAGTTGTTCTAGACGCACTATAAGTAGTAGAACAAATAGTTATCATTTCGTTTAATAAATCTATATGTTTTAATTTTAAATCTAACTCTTCTAATAACATTGTATCTGTTTTACTATATTCTATGAATTTATTTATATCGTTCATATATACAGTATCCAGAGTTCCTTCGTAAGCAATTTTACCTTCTCCCAATTCCAACTTACATATGAAATCTAACTTATACATCTCTCGTTTATTTTCGCTGAATTTTTTATACGTATCCAACATATCTACAAATGATAATCCAAATACAGTTTCACCACTCTGACCGTAACCTTTAGTGGTTCTTCTTATAGGAGACATATTAGATACGTCAACATCTATCCTTTTACATCTATTAAATAAGTAAGGAATGTCAAACCAAACTATATTCCACCCTGTTATAATATCAATTTCGTTATCAACTATCTCCTTAAAATACGCCTTTAACAATTTGCGTTCGTTATCAAACACTACAACATCCGCATCTTCGATGGGAGTAACATCCATATGCTTCGTTTTCAATATAAATACTTTTGTTTTTAAATCTCCCTTATTTTTAAACGAAATTGCATTTATAGGTCTATCTGCTTTTTCCATGTCAGGGAAACTTTTTTCACAATTACCAAATACTTCAATATCCATATACTGAACGTTTATTTTATATTTAGGTTCTTCAGGTTTCAGATATCTGTAATCTATAGAATGTTTTATTTCGTTTCTTATATCTGCCTCAAAATAAGAAACATTTTCGAGTCTATCATAAGTTCTACCAAACTCTAGATTCACATCCTTATAATCTCTCAACGTTGGGCAGTTTCCCATAATACCACCCGATGTGTAATAATAATAAGACTCGCTAGCTTTTACTGTATGATATTGTTTATGTCCATCTTTATCTTTAAATATATACAATACATCATCGTAATCTTTAATATATTGAATATCAAATAACATGTATTCATCTGTATAATATTTATCTGGAATTTTAATTGTATGTATGGACTCTTCGGGTTTTGGTTTTATTTGTTCTACCGTATCTTCTTCTATCATGTATTCTTTTGTTTTATCTAATATGTGTTTTACTGTAGAAAAATCTTTTTTGAATATAGACCCTGTCTCAGAATCAATCCCACCCTTTCTAGCAATGTAGCTAGGATGTAAGGTTAAAAATACATTGTAACCGTCATACCTATATACATCTCCTCTCAATTTAGTTATACCCGCGTCAGCTATACCAAACATCTTCATGGGTATAGCACCCATTATTAATATAATTTCGGGGTCACATGAATTCACGAGATGTTTCCAATTGTTTTCACAACATCTCATTGCTTCTTCGGGTGGGTTATTCGTTTTACCACTTTCGTCTATATTTGAACACAATACAACATTTGATATACAATGAGGTATTTCGTTTAAACCTGATTCATTAAATGCTTCTCTGAATATTTTACCCGCCTTGCCGACTAAAGGAATTCCTTGTTTAATTTCTTCGTTTGCCGGGGCTTCAGCGAATATTAACAATCTGACTTTATCTGCCCTATCAACATTAGTATCCGCCCCCACTAAAGTTTGATTTACCAAAGGGCATTTGTCACAATTTCCATACGTCTCTTTCATACGTTTTCTCTCATTTTTCTATTTATTGTGTTTTTGTTTTCGATTACCATAGTGTATACTCCTGATTATTTACTATATATATGTATTGTTAATACAGTTAAATAATTAATGGTAATCTACTACCAAGGAGTGTAATTATGAAGTATTTATGCAAACGAAGTTGTAGAGATAACTTCTGCCTAATGTTCATATGCTCTGACATAGAAGCAGTGCGAGAGTATGTGAGATTTCAGAATGGCGAAGGATGGATATATGGGTATGATTATACAATCGAAGAATACGATGATAATCACCCACCCGTATGGGCAGAAGGACAAACCGTAACAGAATGGACTCCCGAAGAAACGCGGGAGGTAATAAGGCAGTTATCGGAGGCAAATCCATGAGTAAGTTCGTAACATTCACAGCAATATTCGCATGTCTACTATGCATGAACGCATGTATGACAACTGGTTCTGGGGGCGGTATGACATCTGCACAGTCCGGTGCTCTCGGAGGAGGAGTACTGGGGGCAGTCGCGGGTCAATTGATTGGGGGTGACTCCGAATCAACAATGATTGGTATGGGCGCGGGTGCGCTATTGGGTGCGCTTGGCAATGATTATGCGAATCAACAAAAGACTAATTCGTATAACCAAGGCGTTATGGACGCGAGACGGCAGCAACAGTATCAGCAACAACAATATCAATACAATCAGTTGCAATACCAGTCCCGCATGTACTCGCATCCATCTAACCCGCCAGATACTCCATATCGACCCGAAATCGGATCGAATTCGGCGTATCAGCAGGGATATCAAGATGCGCTAAAAAAGCATCAGACTGATTCCTACCAAAAAGGCTATCAAGACGCTATAAACAGCGCACGGTAGCTTCCGGCATAAAACGAGGTCTTGGCTGCACTCAAGGCCTCGTTTTTTTAAAAAATTAGTTTAATTTATATTTATTTTCCAAGGAACTTATAAATTCTAGTTCGTTCTCACTAAATATATCTAATGTGTCAAAGGAATTCAATACCTCATTTTCATTTCCATACTCTTCTTTAATTTCAGTTACGGAAGGTTTTATCATCATAGATATTTGTATAGGTTTAGTTAGATTTTCTAGATCTATACTTTCTAATTTACGTCTGACTTTATCTATAAATTTATTTATAATTTCTTCTTTTTTAGTCACTTTAATTCTCCTACCAAACACCAGCTACACCTTTATATTTTGCCCATAATTCATTAACAGACAAATTACTTATTTCTTTTTCTTCTGAAATTAGTAATTGCTCTTTAATTTGTCCTTTGTACTCGTGTTTTACTAATTTATTACAAATTGACCCTATTCTACCGCCCAAATGTAAAACTAATGGATTATCTTCATCGGGAGGATTTATAGCCGCATTGTATCTACACACACCATATTTATCAAATATTAATCTCCAAGTAGTACTATCGTGTCTTTTATCTACATTGAAAGTGTATTTTAAATCCATATCTTTCCATAACACTTTGTTCAGCATATTATATGTCATAAACCAAAAACCCGAACCTCCCCCTCCTATACCCATTTGAACCGAAAATAAGGTATCGTCATATATATTCTTCATTCTATGAATAGGTTGTTTTTCTTTGCATTGTATAGGAACTCCCCCCGGACCTTTAAGTAACATATGAACATCGGGTTCCAATGACTCTATTCGCTCGGCAGCACTTATGAAATATTCGTCCCATCTAGGACCTAACAACATATCATTATCTACCAATAAATAAAATGTTTTGTAATGTGATAACCCAGGAGAAATAGTTCTATACATCTCATGTTCGGTAATCATCATTTTAACCCATCTCTGAAATACAACAGCTTTTCCGAAACAATTATATGTTGATACGTTTGAGTCATAAGAATAATGTTTAATCTTATCGTGTCTCAACAAATCATAAAACATCTCGCATCTTTCTTGACTAAGATCGGATTTGTTGTCAAATACATATATATTTATATCTTTACTTTGAAATTTAGTGGTGTTTTGCCAGATCGAATCTATAGTTTTCATTGTCATATATTTTCTATCTCGGACGGGCAAGCAAATATTTAGTCTGTACATTATGAATCCTTTTTAACTTTATTATGTATTGAAAGTGGTAACACCATATTTTTTATGGATAAACAGAAAAAGGTCTAATATGATAAACTCAATTTCCAACAAAATGAATATGAAAAAAGAAAGAACTAAATCAGAAATGGAATTAGAATTAAGAAAACTTGGTATAGACATAAACAAATTAGGTAAAATAGAAACAATTAATGAATATCTTAATAACACACCTGGTATGGTAACAGCTAAAGTTAATCAAAACTGTACATTACTTATAGACGAACACCCTGTAAATCTAAATAAATCAGAAGCTTTAGTTATGTCTTACTATTCATACCAAATGGCCAGACGTGCAGCGAACAGCAACGTAGAAGTAATTGAGCCACACAAAAAGATATTTAAAAAATATTTTAAACGATATAGAGGTCAGAATCTAAATAATAAACGATTACTTATATGGAGAACGGGAGGTTTAGGTGATATTTGTTTTACACAACCATTAATAAAATATATAAAATCAAAGTATCCTTCCTGCCGTATAACATTTGGTACAGCCCCAAATAACAGATTTATTTTCAATTGTTGGCCCAAAGGTCTTGTAGATGAAACTATAGTATTTCCTTTCAAAATCAACTATATGACATCCAATGATTATCATATGACGTTTGAAGGTGCTATAGAGAGGTGTACTGAAGCTCACAGTGTCAACTGTTACGATATATTCAAGAAAGTGGCATGTTTAGATTTTGATATAAACGATTACCCTTTAACTTTAAGTTCGGAACCTGAATTGAAAAATAAATTTCAACAAATTATACCACCTAAAACTATACTTATACAAGTAAGAGCCTCGTCTCCTATTAGAACTATGGGTTCGTATAGATGGGTGGAAGTAGCTAAAGAATTAACTGAAAATCTAGGTTACAATGTTGGTTTTATAGATTCTAAAAATAATTCTGATTTATATGAAAAGTTTATAGATGAATACTCGCTAAACAGAGATAAAGTTTTCAATTTTGCCAAATACTCAAGTACTATAAACAAGGGAATAGCAATATTGGATTGCTGTGATGGAATGATTGGAATAGACTCCAGTTTCACTCACATTGCTGCTGGATTAGGAAAACCAGTACTGGGATTATATGGGCCGTTCTTAGGAATATTGAGAATGAAATATTATAAAAACTGTGACTGGATAGACTCAGTGGGGTATTCCGAGTGTGGAAAATGGCCATGTTTCCTCCATCAAGATGGAATATTTGAATGTCCATTTGCTATGGATAAAAAACCATCTGGGTGTCTTTTATCTATAAGTAAAGAAACAATCATAAATAATTTTCTAAAATTGGTAAATAAATGAAATTATACATCAAAAATCCAAACATATCACCAGAGTTATGGTTTATTTTTATGTTTGCATCTACAGGAGATCCCGACGCAAAACTAGTCGTAAAATCGATAGAAAATATGCTAAGATACGCTCACAAATCTACATATGTTTCATATAGTTGGGAAGTTAACAACTTTAGAAGATTATTGTGGAAATACATCGAAAAGAAAATTGACGGTCAAATAAAACCTTCAGTATATTATTAATAATGGAGCGATAAAATGGAACTAGGAGAAATATCAAAAGATAACTATAGAGAATATCTAGAGGCACTCAAAATAGATATAGGTGATTTTCTACGTTATGCGGAATCGGTGTCAACAAAAGAAGATCATAAATCTATACGAAAAAGAAGCATGATTGTTCGGAATAAGTTAAAAGGTTTCAGAAGAATATCGTTAATGACAGAAAAAAAATTAGATAACGCTATTAAACAAACAAAACAGAACTTTATAAAAGAAAACATAGAATAAGGAATAAACATGAGTAATATTGTGCATCTGTTTACACCAGGGGTAGATTCGTTTGTAAGCGATTGGATGTTGAATACTACAACACATACAGATAAAATAACAAGAGTATATTTTAACACTGGTTGTAGATATTCAGATATAGAAGATCAATTTTTGGTTAATACTAGAGATAGATCTTATTTCTATACCGATTTCAGTCTTACTATGGGCGATATAGAACACGAAGATGCACATATCCCAAATAGAAATTTATTGTTTATAAGTATGGCTCAAGCTAGATACAATGCAGATATCATCTATATAAATGGTGTAAAAGATGATAACGTATCAGATAATACATTCTCGTTCTATAATAAGATATCTAAATTATTATCTGATATATCTGGTAAACCAGTGCTTGTTGAAAGTAAAACTATAAATTACGAAAAAAGCGAGTGTTGTAAAAAATATACCGATTCTGCACCCGAAGAAGATAAATATAGAATATTAACTGATACCTACAGCTGTTTTTCAAACAATCTAGAACGGCACTCCGTGGACGTACACAGAATAAATGACAATGATAGATTTGAAATTGTGAAGTACATGACTATTAGCGGATGTTTAAAATGTCCGGCTTGTTTTAGAAAAATGTGTGCTTTAACACACGCTAACATATTTATACCATTCAATAATGCAGATATAATTAATACATACTTCAATAGAGTAAATTCTGGAAATATGGATCATACACCTATAAGAAAATCGACAATAATTAAAGCTAAAAACTTTTTAAATTGGTATGCTACTAAATGAAACAAAAAGCCCCATCCGTATATAAACAATTTAACGATTGGATGTTTAATTACAATTTGAATAGTAAGATAGACGACGATATATTTAGATCTATATCGAATATGTCCATATTAAAAATATTATCAAACCATGGGATTATAACGATAAAATTAAATTCTGTTTTTAATAATTTTGAACTGTCAACTTTAGATACAAAAGAATTTGCAACATATATAAAACAAATTATATCCCATAATAATATATCTAGACGAAGTGTATTATTTAGTAAAATAGCAGAAAAAGATGAGTTATCTAAAAAATGTATCTCAAAACTGGTTCATATAAAAGATCACGAGGTTTGCATTTTTTCAAATTATATAGAAAACCATCAAGATAAAGAATACATATTGAATTATTTAGGAATGGGTGATATTAATAAACCCACAAAGAAAAGAAGGACTAGAAAGAAATGAGATTGTGCGTTAATGGATTACCTTGTAGTAATATACTAAAAAATTATATTTGTGTTGATACTTACGACACATCAAACAAATTTAACTATACAATATCTAAATCCATATGCAAATACTGCACACATGTAAAAAATAAGCCATCTTGTCAGCACATTAAAAACATATCTACATATTCTATATATAATAAAAATATATATAAAGTTATATATTACTGCAACAAATTAAAAGGAATTTACTAAAATATGAATCAAAATGGAACAATTAAAGAATTATCTATTATCTTTAAAGATATGTGTAGCGATGACGTAGATAAAGCAAAAAAAAATATAGATAAAATAATTAATATCTATGGATTACCCGGAAATATTAAAAGTATAATGGAAAAAGTTAAAACTAAACTATAATTCATAATGAAGTTATATGTAGATTTTGATAATAAACTAAACCCATTCTGTATAAATAAATGTGATAATTGTACATGGAGCGAAACTGACGAATACGGTCGACGCTGGTGCTATAACCCCGCAGATGAGGAATATGAAATAACTATTGAAAATAAAACTATCTCGTATTGTGCCAATTACAAACCAATAGATAGTCCTAATTACAACAGAATATCACATGAAATTAATATTTAAAAACAACTCGCAGTTTGATAGAAATGAAGAATATTATTACTGTAGATTATGTAAACATTTAGATACTAATTGTAATATAATCAATGACTGTAGTGTTCTAAGATGCATGGTTCTTCTAGATACATTTGTAGATATGTGCGAAGAATTCGATCCAATATTTAGAATATACGAGGAAATATTATGAAGATAGTGTGTATAGATTTAGTTCAAAAAATAAAAAATATAAAAAAAATATACGACCAACCTCTAGGAGGAACTACAGCAAATCTTGTTACTATATGTAAAGGTTTCATAGAACACGGTCATAGTGTAGTTATTTTAGGTGAAACTGACAATCCTAGTAATGATGGGTGGTTGTTTTATGATTCAATTGATAAGTGGAAAGATTATGTAAAAAACGCAGATGTATTATATATCAACAGTTGTATAAGAACAGATATAGTAGAGTACGGGCATGATAACATGTTTTATACGTGCCGAGATTTACCTAGTGTTGTAAGAACACAATGGATGTCTGATAAACGTTTATTGAATGAATTTAAAGGGCTTACATTTGTTTCAGAGTTTCAAAAACATCTCCACGTTAGTACATATAAATTACCACCCGAAAAATGTCATTGTGTTTATAACCCCATATATACACCATTATATAACAACAGTTGTACTAAAAGAGAACATAATAGATTTATATACGCATCTGCACCATGTAAAGGTATAAATGCGTTACCAGAAATAATTAATAGATTAAATAATAGGTTATCAAGTATCAAACCTGAATTTTATATATATTCATCGGAATCTCTTTATAATAACCCTGGAGATTTACCATTTACAAATAGGGATCCAAGGTATATAGAAGCATTTGATACATTACGGTGTATGGATAATGTATATGTTAGAGATGTAGTTGGAAAAGCAGACTTAGCTGAGAAATTGAAAACTAGCACGATACTCCTTCACCCACATGAATATACTGAATGTTGTCCATCTACTATATTAGAAGCTATGGCAGCAGGGTGCGTTCCAGTAATGGTTAATAAAGGACCGTCTGAAGAAGTGATACAAAATAATATTACTGGTAAATTAGTAGAACCTGTAGATATAACATATGAAAACAGATGGACTAATTTTGTTGATAGTGTATGTGAATTATATAATGACTATTATATACATTTATATAGAAGCACCGCCATTGAATGGGCAAATGATATATTTGATTATATGAAAATATCACGTTTATATTTAAAATTATTTGGAGTATAAAGATGCACACACCTGAAGAATTACAACAATATGAAAATGGTACATGGACAGATTTAGAATATAATAGAAAAGCTAGAGAAAATATAATTCCATACGTATTAAATCTATTTCGTAACAATATTAACAGTGTTATAGATTTAGGATGTGGTAATGGGTCTTGGTTAGTAGTGTGTACGTCGTACGGTGTAGAAACCGTTCTAGGAGTAGATTTATACTGCCCCGATAAATATCTAAGACTATCATCAAAAGAATTTATTAGATTCGATGTAGCCAGTGAAGAATTACGTATAGGTAAAATGTTTGACTTGGCAATAGGTATAGAAACTGCTGAACATATAGAAGAACCTTATGCTAATACATACGTGCAAAATTTAACTTCTGCTAGCGACATTGTTTTATTTAGTGGTGCTATACCTGGACAAGCTGGTATTCATCATGTTAATTGTCAATGGTTAGAATATTGGGTCGATAAGTTTGATCAATTTAATTATAAATGTATAGATACAAGATGGAAATGGTGGGGTGAACATAGCAACATCCCACCTATCTACAAACAAAACGTTGTATTATTTGTAGATAAAACAAGATTAAATACTGACCTACAATATCTTGAAGAAGAAAGTATTTATATGGGATCTATGGTACACCCTAAATTTTATGAAACGGTTTTGAAATGAAATTGATAATTAACAATGAGAGGTTTGTACCTAGTGATTACACTAAAGGAATTACTCATACTGTTAAACATGCTTCGTGTAAGTATTGTATACACAGTGAATGTTGGTGGAGAAAAGAAAACCATAGTATACCTATATGCACCTATAAGTTTAAATCGTTTAACATCTACATATGTATAATATTCAAAGAATCTTTCATTTTGGTAATTTGAATGAAATTAATAATTAGAAATGAACAATTCACTCCGACACTAAAACAACGGGAGTCTGGTAAGTGTGGATGGATTAATAGGTTAAATGTTTGTAAGTGGTGTCGATCTAAAAAATCATGTTGGTATTTTACAGCTGGCGTCAGTTACTCGGTAGTGAAACAACCTACACACATAATAGATTTATATTTATGTTTGTACTTTAGAACCCACGAGTACTTGAATGAAAGTAATATATAAACATAAACGCGTGAAATTCGATATACCATGTATAAACACGCAAATGTGTTGGTATTATATTTCAAAATATTGTAAATTTAATGGCCAATGTGGTTTCTCTAATAGAAAAAAATATAATTATCATACACGTTGCTATCTAAAATATATAAATGGTAAATGGTTTGAAGCGTGTCCAAAGTTTAGATTTATAATTAATTACCCGTAAAGGAAAAAAATGAGAAACGTAGAAATTGAAGTATTTCCAATCGCTAAAACACAGTTAGACAGAAACATGGTAAAAAAATGGTTAGAATTTAAAGGTGTAACAAATTACAATATACCAGATAATATTTCAGAATCTTCATTATTACCTGGATTAGCAGCCAAAAGATGTTACATGAGTTTTGAACCAGGACTTAATCCCAACGTTAATAAAGTTAGAAAAGATTGGACAGATTATTTCAACAATGTGTTGGGGTCGGGCCACGGAAGTGTCTTAGAGCACTCTACATGGTCATGGGCAATAGAAAATGTTAGTAGAGTATTCACTGGTGAAATGAATCGCCACAAGGCTGGTGTTGCTATATCAGAAGGATCTATGCGTTACATTAGATATGACGATATTCCTTGGTGGAAACCCTTATCTATAAGAGGTAAAAGTGAAACTGATAGTATTAATTTACCTAATATGCTAGAAGACTTTGGTGAAGAAGTTGAGAAAAAAAAGGAAGAAACGTTTAAAGTGTTCAAGGATGTATTTTCCTATGTTGAAAAGAAATACAAATATTTAGTAGACGACGTATGGGATATGGATAATATTCAACAATTTAAATTAAAGAAAAAAATAACCTCCTGTTTAAGACGAATCATCCCCATGGGAGTCGCTACAGGAGGTATTTGGACTATTAATCTTAGAGCAATTAGGCATATATTATCTCTTCGATCAGATGAAGCAGCAGAAGAAGAAATTGCATATGTGTGGACTATGATTGGAAAACACATGGTTGAATCGGAACCTTTAATTTTTGGAGACTTCGAACAAGATGAAAATGGGTTCTGGGTACCTAAACACAATAAGGTTTGAATGTTTTCTTTTTCTTCCTCTTGGTCTGTTCTCTCCTCACATGTGGAGATGTACAGATGAACGTGTGGGCATCACTCAAATATTTAAATAGGAATTCTCCGGATAATTTAGAATTGTCCGGAGTTTCTTTTTTTGCCTCTATTATATATTGTCTAATCATAGGATGTTTGTTTAGAAACTTTCTTATTTTAGTTTGTTTTTTACAAAAATTCTCAAACTTCGATAGATTATCATACAGAACCATATGAATTTTGTATTTTTCACTATGCAGCGTTATAGATTCCTCGTAATTATTATCACTTCGCTTAAAACCAAAATCCTTTAAAAATTCATGAATATCATTGGGATATATCGCCAGTGCAAATATATCCACATCGGATCCTTCGATATTTGTTCCCAAAAATGAACTCCCGCCTATAACATTAGGAATTCCATTTAGATTTAGATATCCTTGGATTAAATCTATAATCTTTAGAATCTCTTCTTTTATGTAGTGGGGATTTAATATTTCATTTTTTATGTAATCCTCATAGATCTTCATTCATTACACCTTTCAGTAGAACATACAAATTGTATGTATGACTATATCCCGATTCAATATTAGATACTATTATTACGTTTCTGTGTAACTTAAACAACTTATTACATAATTTAGGTTGTCCGAATTCTAATTCATATACAAAATCTATGAGATTTTTTTGTGGTAAATAATTATTTACCACGGTAATATCATTAATAATGAGATTATCATTATAACTTCTACTTTCTATACCTATAGAACACCTATTTATTGCATCTTTCCACCAGATATCGTCATTATAAATATACAATTCATAATAAGTTCTAGTGATAGGTATACAATAAAATATTACATTAGTTGATTCTAGATTTGACAAATTACATAAAAATTTATCAACATAAGTATCACCCGTAGTTTCTAGATTTAACTTATTGGCAACTTTCTTTAATTTTTCGATATATTTCATAGGATCTCCTTTTTTCATTTTTGATTATCTATAGTTTAATATATATAATGATGGTATTTTTTTTTGAAGATCGGATAAATTTTAAAATGTTAAAAAAATAGAGGTGTGGTTATGATTAATGTTATAATGCCAATCAATGTAAATAAATATAATAAGAGAATGATTCCACTAGTTAACAAAATATATGTGGGTTGTAAACTAAACGTAGTTCTAATGGGTATAAACACTCAAGATTATTTGTTTGCTGTACCTGAAGAAAAAGAACGTTGTGTTACAATTGACTCACCATTTGATATATCGGAATGTATAAAACAAAGCATAGGTATAATGAAAGATTTCCTGAAAGACGATGATTGGGTGTCGGTAACAGATCTAGAATATGGGTGGAGTCCATTACAAGTAGACGCTGAATTAAAAAACGTCAAACGAGAAAGTTTCATAAAGATGGATATATTAAGAGACACGTCCGATAGTGTTGAATTAAATCTCACTCCTAATAAACTAGGTCCTGGTATAAACAATAGAGTTCGTCGATTACAAGCAGATGAAAATATTAGAGAAATAGTAGATTGTGTTTTGGTGTTACGATTCAAACATCTGAAAAAAGCAGTGCTCGATGTGGAAAGAGATGAAAATCGAATAACATCTAAGTCTATATGTGCCAAACTGTTAGAACTTGGGTTGAGCGAGTATAAACCTAAATATGAAGGGTTGGTTATATTAAAAGATACAGTTATAGAAGAAGATATAATAGAGGATAAAGATATACATAAGACGGACTCTTCACCTAGGGTTATAGAAAACCCGCTAAATGATCTTTTGAACGAAAAAGAATTACCAACAAAACAAATAGAAACTGATCCAGAATGTGAATTATATAAAGTAACAATTGCGTTTGAACATTTAGAAACATCTAATCCTAGATTATCCGGCATGGCGCACACATGGAAAACACTAATCGAATTATTTCACAATTCTAGAAAATTCAAGGTGTTTGTAACCGGAGTATACCCATTTGATAGAACACCTATATACAACTACGATTCAACCACACTTTTAGACGAATGTAACATTGATGGTTGTTATACATCCACGTTGAAAATGAATAGGGCATTCTGTAATTCAAATTTAGTTATATGCAGAAATTATGAGTTTGTAGTCCCAGCATTAGAAGCAGGGGCCAAAGTGTTAATTTATCTTTCTCCACAAGACTCGGATAAATTAAAAAGTATTATGAAAGATATCGATGATTCTTTATGTAGAATGATCATCAATCCAAACCCTAATATAAATCCAGTGGAATTGTTTGATAATGTTAGGGATTTTTTAGGAATTAAGAAAAAGGTGTAGTTTAATGAAAAAGATATTCTTGGGTCCAGAAGGTAAAGGAAAAAGTACTGGAGTAATCCGATCTATGTTAGACGACTTTAATAAGTCTAATACAATACGTATTTTTTCCTCTCATACAATAGATAATAGTATAGAAAAATTCGAATATTCTAAAAATTATAAACCGGAACTTGAATCTAAAATTCACAGAATATCTTCCGACTCGGAACTTTTCAGAAATATGATATCTGAAAAAGATGAATACATAGCCAGTCTGTTCAATACATCTAAGTTATTGATCAATAACTATATATCATACAGTTTAATAAGTCATAACCCAAAAACAAACGAATATCACCAAATAAATAAAAACATTGGTGATATTAAAAGATTAGAAACAAGTTTAAAGTATTCAGATTCCCCTGAAGATTACAACGCATCGGTAACACAGTTGATATATAACACATTAAACAATGTAGCGGGAAAATTAGATTATTATTTATCTGTTCATATATCGGAAGACAAACCTAACATAAACAACATGTTACCAAATTTTGAAAATCAATTGAAGGAACATGGTAATAATGTATTAACATTAAACTATATGTTAGAAGATAAAAATATAAGAACCGTATGTATACCAGGTTCGTATCTAGCTAAATACAAGTTTAATAGAAAAGAAAGAGATCAGCATATAAAACATTACATAGCAAAAAATAACAATTGCCTTTTATTTGCTCAAAGTAAAACAGTTGAGAATATCATAATTCCCCAATTAAAAACTCATAATAAAATAGACGATTGCTTATTTATTATGGATGAAATACTGGATAGTGACTTCATTCTCGATAATTTTAATGTTACCAAAAAAATAGGAATTATTATAAGAAAAATAATAAACAAGGGATTTGATTCTATTAACAACAAAGACACGTTATTACTTAAAGATTTAAACTTATATGACAAAATAAAGAAAAAATGTAAAGATAACATAGAAAGTTTAGAATTAAAATTAGATAATATCAAACTGTTAGTCGATGAACTAGGAGCATCAACATTTATTGGTGAACCTAGATTTTGCAAACGATTGACAGAATTTAAGAATATATATGTATTAACATCGGAAAGATTTAAAAGTGAACTGTTAAGTAATTCTTTACAGTTCGAAATTGTAGAAGATGATAAACACTATATGTATTCCGATGACAACTTTGATTTATACATGACATCTAAAGACTCACCATTTCAAATTAAAAAGGCACATGCCGAACAAGTAAAATGTATGGTGGAGTTAATACGAGAGGAACAAAACAGTAGAGATGAAACCTTAGTATTAGGAACATCATATTTTGGTACAGATATGTCGCTAGCGTCATGTCGTGGTAGGAATATAGACCCCAAAGTAAAAAAACTTGTTATAGTAACTAATCAAAATTCTCCTAATATTGTATCTAAATATGTAGCATTTGTAAAGAAATTTTACAAAAACAAACCAAAGAGTATGAGAAATTATGTAGCATTAAATTTGAGAATTGACGAATTAAACCAAGCTATTGCTAGAGTTAGTGGATACAGAAGAGAAATATTTAAAAATACTAAAATTGAATTGTATTATAACTCCAAAGATACACACACAATAAACGCTCTCAAAAAAATAAGATATATGGGACATTATAAAACATTTGAAAAGGGAAATACCTTTTTTGAAAGCGATATCGTAAATAGCTTTACATTCAGATGGAATAGATTGATAGGTCGTATGGGTCATATTAGTTATAAATACGATAAACTCAATGAGTTTTTTAAAATAACCTCGGATAAAGACTATATTCATAACACAAAAGGAATGCCTGGTGTATACACTTTAGATAACCTCAAAAACAAATTTGGATATACGAAAACAGGTATTGTGAATTTAGTAATTCCAGCTGTATTCAATCATATTAAACAAAATATAGGATTTTCTAAAAGTTTACAAATTTTATCAACAAATCGATATAAAGACGACTTTGTCGATGATAGAGAAACCTTTTACAGTCACCCTAATAGATGTATAAACGTTCAACATAATGTCACAACCACAAATAGTATCAATTCAAGTATAATAAATGCATGCGAATCATTAATTGAGGGAGAAGTAAACGTATTATGTAATCTTCCTAAAAATAAAAACATAGATACCAAACTGTTTTTTATTGCCAACTTTTATCATACATTTTTTGAAACCTATCAAAAAAGTAATGGTAAATATTCATTTGAATACACAAATCTTAAAGGTAATCCAAATCTAGTATATCATTACATGCATGTACTATCAACAATGGATGATATGGTAAACTCTAAAACCAGAATGGGTGAGCCAAACAAAGAAATCAATTATGTAAAAGAAGATATGATAATAAATCTGAAAAAATATGGCTATTATAATTTAGACAACAAAACAGATGTTAAAGATATATCAAATCAGGATAGAAAACGATTAAAATTAATGTGTATATGCGAATACATGTGGACACACGACAGAAACAATCTTTTGAATCACATGTATAAGAATAATATGATAAATGAAACTGAGCGTATTGCAATTCAAAAATGGATAAACACTGTAAATGGACATAAAATATATCCTGGAATAGCTACTAAGATCATACCAATTGTATTTGAAAATTTTAGCACTCATAAAGTAACAATGTTTAGAATCAAGAAATGGGTAGGAGATTCGTTACATATATCTTGCCACATTCAACATAAAACTGGTAATAATTCTAAAACCGTTAAAAACTTGAATGTTGTTCAATACAACCCCATTTCTATGTATAGGGATATTCTTTCAGGTAAAATACACACATTGACAGATACGATTTTAAATAAATATAAAGAAATAGAGAACAAAGACTTCGCTAAAATACACGCATTGCTTAGAGAGAACTATGATAAACTGATAAAAGGTTGTGGTTTAGACCCAAATGAATATTATCTATTCAAAGAAACACCTAAACCATCTGTAACAAAAGCTATTTTGGATTTTGTAAACGTAACTTCAACTGTTCCTATTGTAAACAATGGAATGGGTCACCTAGTTAAGTATATGAAATCCAAACCTTTAACAAGTAAAACCACTAGTCATTTGCAGCATCCTGAAAGTCTTATTACCCGACAGGGAAATAAGACTTTAATTACAAATTCAAATAATAACTTCACATAATTCAATTATTAGTTTCTCCGATAAACCAAATTGAAACAATATTTATACGTTATTGTATCAAAAACACTATTTTTACAATCAAAATTATACATATGTTTAGTAAAACTTCGTATAACCCTTAACAACAAACCTTATTTCAAGATTAAAAATGGTTTTAAGCTCAAATAATACGTACTCCATTAATGGAAGCTAATAAATTTTTTTATTTCCCATTATTATTAACAAATTCTTTTCAATACCATTTCAACTAATTAATACGAAGTGTACAATAGTTGAATAACCAATCTCAAACCAAGTATTGTCATTAGAGAACATGTATCATACAGAGATTGAAAAAAAATAAAACGTGCCTTTTTGCGGCTTTGTCGCAAAAAGTCTCGGCATGCCGAGGTCTAGTGGATAAACTGGTTTACCAAAATGAAAACACAATAAATAGAAAACAGAAGTATTGCCGTAAAAACATTTTAAAATGGAGTTGAATTATGAAAGAAGAGAAGACGTACTGGAATTCATTAAAGTTGATAAGTGTGCCTAGTTGTGAGAATTCATCGTTTCTTACTGTATCTCTCACAAGCAACACAAATGTCAACGGGTGGGTTAATAATAACCCAGTAAAGGTTACAATTCAAATTAACGACCCTAGAGTAAACAGGTCAGATAAGATTAGAATTGATATGTACTATGCAGATGTAAAAGATGTAGTTGACAGAATTAAAAGTCAGTTGAGTAATTCTAATGTTAACACTACGGGCGCATCTGTTACCTTTAATACGGCTCTTAGTAAGAACACTAAATCTATAACGTTTAGATTTGTTCCTGTTAGACGCAAGTTGTCTGCTTATGTTATTATAACAGATAAAGTTGCTTCTTTAGGTAAGAGCGAAATCGAAATAGATTACAACGATTTCAGAAAACTATACATGATAATGAATCAGATATGTGATAATTATGTATCGTTATGTGGTACTTTCACTCAAGGTTGTACGAATGAGAGATTGTTAGAATCCGTAAATAATATAGGAGCTGAAATTGCTAGTACTATAGAAAAATCATTAGGTTCTAGAATTGATTCCCTTGGAAAATGTTTAAATAGTATTAAGCATATGGTTTCTAATTTTGAGAATTTACCTGAAAAATTAGAAAGTATGATGTCTACTAATAAAGTAGAATTTTTAAATGACGATTCGCTGTACGATTCGACTGAAACCGATTCTGTTATATATAGTACCAGTGGTATTATGGAATTTGATGTAGAAGATGAAGATTTTGAGGTTCCTGAAGAAGAACTGTTAGATGTTGTCCCACATAGCGATCCACCGTTAAATAATGATTTTAAGTCAGACCCACCTACACCCGAGGAATCTTATGTAACACCTATACCTATGGATGAAAATGGAAATGTTATACCGTTGAGAGAAGAGATAATATCTACTACGGATAATGTTATAGATTTTGTTAATGGTAAACCTGAAGATTTTCCTAAAATAAATTTGGATAATATAGATATGAATAAGTTTAAAGATCGAGTAAATGATGCCGATTCTGAAATATCTCCTCAAGATGATATGATGAGTCAATTAGATTTTATGGCTATAAATGAAGATTTAGAAAAATTGGAAGAATCGAAAACTGCTATTAAAAAAGAACCACTCAAGTTTGCGTGGGCAGTAGGGGTTGAATTTGCTAGAACATGGTTTGCTACAACATCTGTTATATCAGATGGGACAGATGTGGAATCGTTTGCGCCTATAGAGCATATATTTAACTTTTTTGGTAAAAGTAAATATTTGGAAGAATTGAGAAAAGATCCTTGTTATTATGAAGCACAATATCACGACGTATATTGTATAAAGAATACTTGGAGAAAACAGATTGAAAGTTCTGAACCCATACCATTTGTAAGAAGAGCGCCATACAGATATGATTATAGAATAGATAGAGATCATGAATTGTATGATATGGCCATATTATGTGGTATAGTTTCCGCCGCGTATTGTTTAGTAATGAAAACATACAGTAACATTAGTATTACTAGTAATATAACGCAAAGTTATGGGTATGGACAAACATATTCCGATAGAATATTATTACCTATATTCATGTTGATAGATTTCGATAAAATTAATATGGATAAATTTAAAGAAGATATTATCTTGAAATTTACTGATTTAAACAATGATAACTTCTTTGGTACTATGTTTGAAGATTATTCTATGGTTATGAGTAATGGTAAGCTTGAAATAAATGCTGTAAATATTTACAATATAATAGATCGCGTTGTAGGGTTAACACATAAGTCTATAACATATAAGACTTTATCTGTGGCTTATAACGAACTAGGCATTCCATTTACTAAATTATATAGTGTAGAAGAAGTAAAACAACGTTGTATTAACGATATATTCATTGTAGGGGGTAATACAGATGGGAGAGATCCCAAGTTGGACTTTTTCTTCAAATGTATGAATGCTGTGGATGGAGTTGATTTAAGTTATATTGATATAATCAAAAAAGAATGTAAAACGTGGGATGATCTGGATATGTTGTTCAGGTTTGGTGATCAGCCACCCGAAGAATATATAAGAATGAAGGTTGTACTTGATTTAAATGAAGGTATTGATAAACGTAGCATAATATTACAGAAGTATAATGGTATTTCAGAGGCAGAAATGGAAGATAATGGTAAATTGTATACTGAAGATGGAAAAGTTAAACCAGTTCCAGGATTATTCAAAACACTTTTTGGTATGGATGAACCACCAAAGGAGACAAATTAAAAATGGATAGAATTCCAAAGCAGTCAAAGTTATGTTTAAAATTAGATTCAAAATTGAATAGGTCGGTTGTATATACTTCATTTATAAATGCATTTCCTATTCACTTTTCAGTTCAATTCAGTGCTAGAACTAGTGCTCTACAGTTCTACTATGATTCTAGCAACATGTTAATTAGGAATAGAAAAGTAACTGTTAATATGTATAGAGCATTGGAAAATTGTAGTTTTGCAAATATGTTTCTTAATACTAATAGTTATGAAAATGACAAGAATGATGTAAGGTGTGAGTTTTTGGGAACCAACCCTAAATATGAAAAGTATATAGTTCAATTTTTAGGTGAATCTCTATCATTGAGAATACAGCAATCTAATAATAAACATAGTTTTGATAATTGTCTAAATGTATACGGTTGGAAACTGTTGGATGCTGATACAACGTATGCGTTTTATTTCGTAGAGCGTAGATTTCCAAACTTCGTTACTAAAAAGAACATGATAAGAACGTGTGCTATTCAGTTTGCTACGAAGGAAGGCTTGTCCACATTAGATAGTTATGTAGAGTCTAAAAAGACAAGTATTAGAAAATTAAATAAAAATGATTATCCTGATTTTATACAGAATATATCATCTTCTTTAGACAGTGAAGGGAGTGAGTAATAGAGGAGAATTACCATGTCAGAAGGAATCACAGTATGTCATCATACGTATCTAAATAATTGCATGTCGTCTTTTATTAAAGGTACTATTGATTTTTTAAGAACGGAATATTTTGGTAGAACTCAAGAAGTGATAGTGTCTACGTATGAAAAATCGATTCAGCATTACAGAAATAGACAGTTAAACGCTACTGAAAAAGATAAACCGAAATATCCGTTTATAACAGTGGATCCTTCTATGGATTTCGAACCGGAAGAAACGTCGGGTAGGTTTTTATATAACTACCCGTCGTTCGATCACCCTCTATCGACGCAGCAGTGGAGTCCTCGTGTATACGAAGATGAAAATGTATATATTGCTCCAGTGTTAAATAGATATAAAGGTGAAATGGAAATAATTATTTGGTGTTCTTCAATATATGACTTGATTGATACCAGATTTAAAGCGATACAGTTTTTCGGTGGATACGAGCGACCCATAACACCTACATATATAACTGGGTTTTTTACTTTACCCGATACATTCAGAGCTTTTACATATTCGAATCCATATACGGGAGAGTCGTATGAGTTAGATTGGAATACGACTACTGCAACTGAAAGATTAGTAAAGAATATTAATCAGAATAAAATGGTTTGGTATTATCAAGTAAGACCATATATAAAACTTACTGGTGCTAGTGATGGTTCTGATAAATATGGTGGAAGTGGTGATGAAATTTCGGATCATAGATTATCATTAACGTTAGAATGGGAATGTGCCATACCAACGCATTTCGTTCTCGTGGCTAGTTATTTACCAGAACCGTGTCATTACTTTGAAATAGATTTAAGTGTGGGCTATCAGTACGTAAAGGCGTCTGATGAGTCGGATACTGTGTTTACAGCCCCAAAAGAATTCATAAATACATCTATGGTTTCTGCTGATTCTACCGCATTAACTAGAGTTGATTTAGAATATTCAAGTTCGTATGATTATACATTAACTGAAGATGATTACGAACAAATACAATCTAAATCTGAATCTCCTATATCTATCACCATACCAGATGTTACTTTGACTAATTGTGTCCAAGTTAAAGTTTATGGTAAATATGGTGCTATACCTAGGGATTATCATTGGAATTTTGTAGAACCAAATATAGTTCAATTGCTGCCTTTTACTATAATGAATATGGAAGCAGGAGATACTATAAGTTTAATAATTTATAACATTACAACTAATAGAACAATACAAGGATAATGGAAATGATATCTATGCAGGATAGACTTAAGGTTGTACGAAAGAGTTGGAAGGTAAATAATAATAAATACATATTATCTACAGATTTTCCACATATTAATGAAGATTCATTAGTATTGGATGTGGGTGGATATTTAGGGAATTGGGCCAGTGATCTATTTTCTAGACGCATGCCATTTATCAACATATATGAACCAATTCCTTCTTTTTCGTCTTATATTAAATTACGATTTAAAACTAATAATAAGATAAAAGTGTTTGGCTATGGTTTGTATCATACATCTGTTGATAAGAACATGTTTATTTCTAGAGATGGGTCCAGTGTATATTATGATAAAAATAAAGTGGAATCTAGTGATTTATTAATATGTAAGTTTGTGAATGTTGTTGATGAAATAACCAGTTTAAACAAACCAATAGACTTGATAAAGTTGAACTGTGAGGGAAGTGAGTATAATATTTTGAATGAGTTGATTAAAAGTGGTACTATAAAAAATATAAAATGTATTATGGTTCAGTTTCATAGGGTAGTCAACATGTCTTATAATAGTAAACGAAATAATATAATATCAGAATTAAAAAAGTTAGGGTTTAAACCAGTATTCTCATTTCCATACACATGGGAAGTGTTTGCTGTTGATGGTATAAAAACAAGTAAAAAAATTAAATGTAAATTATAAAGAGGTGATACAATGTCTTACATAATAGCCGACTTATGCGCCAACCATACGGGTAATGTAGAAATTGCTAAATCTATGATAAAGTGTTTGGGCGATGTAGGTGTAGATTACGCCAAGGTTCAATCTATAAACCATCATAACTTGGTACAAAAACCAGGTGTTACGGATATAGAGCATTATTATAATAAGTTATATTATAAAGAGGTAGAACTATCAAACGAAGATCACTTTGAAATTAAAAAGGCGTGTGATGATAACAATGTTAAAATGTTATGTACTTGTTTTAATATAGATAGGATACCATTTTTAAAAGAATTGAAATTGGACGTGGTAAAAGTCGCTAGTCCCGATTTAACCAGTTATAAAATGATAGACGCTTTGTTGTCGTGTCACAAAAGAGTTATTGTATCTACTGCTGGTTGTACACAGGGCGAATTAAATAATTCATTTAATAGATATGGTTCTAATGTAACATTTATGTATTGTAATCCTTATTATCCAACTCCTTTAGATAAAGTAAGTATGGCAGTTCTTATAAATCAATTTAAAGGTAAAGTTAACTTTGGGTATAGCGATCATACTATGGGAACTGAAGCTAGTAAATATGCTATATGTCTAGGTGCTGAATATGTAGAAAAACATTTTACACTCAATAGAAATTTACCTGGTAGAGATCAATTCATGTCTACTACTATTGATGAATTTAAAGAATTAGTAGAATGGCAGAAGGTTGTCGTAGAAATGACTGGGATAAATGATATAGATGTTGGTGAAAACGAAAAACAATACAGAGAAAAATTTATTGGTAGATGGGGAAATAATAATTAATGAAAAATATACTTTTATGTTCTAGTAGAGAAAAATGGAAGCCTTATTTGGAAAGTGCATCTAAAGGGTTTAAAGGTTTAATTGATTATAAGTGTGAATATAAAAATATAAAAAATAGCTTACACAAAGAAGTTGATAATGTAGATCTCTGCATTGTTGTCGCTTGGTATGTTAATGATGCAGGTAGAGAATTGTGGAAAACACTAAGAGAAATGAAAAAACCTGTTATTTTTTTATCGGATGGGTTGTTCTTTTATAATAAAAAAGGTTCTAGAACCATGGATCAATATCCATTTGCTACTTTTATAAATGGACCGCAATCTGCTCCCTGGGGAGATAAACATTATAGAACTGATTTACCAAACGATAGGGTTAAATTATTTTTACCAGAAATAAAATTACGATCTTGGAGAAAAAAGGGTGATGCTATAGTGATAGCACATCAAGCGGGTGGTACTCATGATGGTAATAGCAAACAAGAAGCGTATGACGAAATATTAAAAAAGGCTTCTATTACAGGAAGACCTATAATATATAGACTACATCCCAACTCTACTTCTAAAACTAAAAATTATATAAGAAATAAAATAAAAGGTTATCCTAATGTTAAAATTGAAAAAGCATCTGTTAAACGTGATACTATGAAATTAAGAAACACTCATTGTTTAATTACGTATGGTGGAAAGTCCGCGGCTAAAGCAATTATAGAAGGTGTTCCTGCTATAACATATGATATAACTATAGCCGAAATGGTTGCTGAAAGAAATTTGAATAATATAAACAAACCTAAAATGTGTGATAGAAAACCGTGGGTAAACTGGTTATCTTATAATCATTGGACATTAAACGAAATGAGAAATGGATTACCTTGGAAATTTTTTATGGACGAGGGATATTTAAATTTATGATTTGTTTGGATAATGTAACTTTACTTGGAATAGATACATTTCAACCAGATAGAACTATATTTGCGTTGAATGAATCTAAACGACACATAAAATTTGCTTCTACCATATTGATAACCTCCAGAGAATGTAAATTCGATTCTAGTAAAACTGAAGGTATTAGTGTTATATATAATGATACAATTGATAATTTTAAAAAAGTGAACACGTTTATGTTGTTTGATGTGGGTAAATATGTAAATACTGAGTTTGTTATGTTTGTTGAATGGGATGGTTATGTATTAAACCCTAATGGATGGAACGATAAGTTTTTAGAATGTGATTATATAGGTGCAACTTGGACTGTTGATTCAAACTATAAAACATGGAAAAATTTGTCTGATATATTAGATTTAGATAAAGGGGTGGTTGGTAATAGTGGGTTCAGTATAAGAAGTAAAAGACTTATCGATTTTGTAAGTTCAGATGAATACACACTAAAACAGTACGACGATACCAGTGTGACTAACGATATGTTCATTTGTTGTAAGGTAAGGAGACATTTAATAGAAGAGGGATTTATCTTTGCGGAACCAGAATTAGCTGATACATTTAGCGCAGAAATAAAACCGTATACCGACCAATTCGGGTGGCATGGTTTTTGGAATAAACCTAGTTTACCTTTAGATTTATTGTTTAAAAACCAATGGATTAAAAATTCTGATTTAATGACAAAGTTTATGCTGAGAGCAGTGGGCAAATAAGGATAGTTCATATGATCAAATTAGCTACGAAAAATGATTACTTAGAAAATGTGAATCCAGAATTAAAACAGTTAGTAGATAATTATAAATCAAAAACAAACTCAACTGGTGCAGAAGAGATAGACTATGCTAATTTGTATTTAAATATCAGGACTAACAAATATAAGGAAATATTTGAAGCGGGAACTGGTGTTACTACTTTAGTTATAGCATATGCCTTGTATAAAAACTATAGAGAAGACGGTATAAAAGGTAGGGTTACATCGATGGAAGAAATCTATAGTTATCACAAACAAGCAGTTGAATTATTACCGGAATATTTAAAAGATTTTGTGGATTATAGATTAAGTGAAGTAGTAGTAGATTATTATAGTATATATAGAGGATTTAGGTATAGTTCTACTCCTATAAGGAAATACGATTTTTGTTGGATAGATGGTCCAGCTTGTGATGTACCTAAAAGTAAAGGAAAACTTGCGTTTGATATTGATCTTTTACATATATTAAACATGACTGATAAAATATCTGGTTTTATTGATTGCAGGTATAGTACATCCTATGTGTTTCAACAATTATTTGGTGAAAAGATTAGATTTGTAGGTATAGAAGGGGCTGGTGTTGGGGTAATTGATAATGTATGCAAGAGCGATTTAGACATTGCATTTAAAAATCAATTTGAATTTTATTT
>Ga0180008_1000495_pt1 | contig 32819 bp, 37 predicted proteins | sample MM_PW_MetaG_FD_121121 | JGI IMG/M metagenome (GOLD analysis project Ga0180008, IMG submission 121121) | Groundwater microbial communities from the Aspo Hard Rock Laboratory (HRL) deep subsurface site, Sweden - MM_PW_MetaG | ecosystem: Environmental > Aquatic > Deep subsurface > Groundwater... | reverse complement strand
CCTGCGGCGGCGGAGTTCGTCTCGTCGTTTGGAATACGCGGCATAACCATGGTGATATCTCATCCGCGCCCTCAAGGCTAAATTACCGGCGGTGCTTTGTCTCACCGTCGTTGGCACGGAGGGCGCGCGTTCGTGCAGGAGCGCAAGCCGCTGATCGATTTCCTGCTGGCGAGCGAGCAGACCCTGTTCCGCCGCACTCAGACACGCCAGATTCTTGCCTTCGAGCGCGAGCTCGAACGCACGCGCTACCTCATCGACCTGGGCACAATCCTGAGCGATGCGCGAGTGCGGCCGCATATCCGCGAGACGGTGGTGCGCTGGCTGGCAACCATCGCCGATCCGACCCTTGCCGAATGGGAACTGATCGCACGTTATGCGGCACGCGACGGACTGCCAGTCAAGGCAGGCAATGTAATCTATGAGCGTAAGCCTTGGTTCGACCTGCTCGATGCACATGGGGTACTCGATGCCTGGCTCGCGTGCGAAGGGGAGGATTTGAACTGGACGCTCGGCTTTCTGCGCTCGATCGCGCCGCTTGCACCGGCGACTGTGGCGAAACGGATCGATGGTTTTCTCGATCAGCGTCCTGAACATATCCGCGACGTGTTCAGGACGCTGCGCTTCATCGATCCCAAAGCCGATGCAAAGCCGATCGCCGATACCCTGATCGCAGCGCTCGACCGGGCGGTACCGGAAGATTGGGAAAGCGGCGGCAGTAATTGGGATAACTATTACGGCTCCTGGATCAAGGTTGCGCCTGCCGAAGCGGCGCGAATTTTCGGTGCGCAGCTTCGGCGCTGGTTCCGCCTCAATCCCGAAGGCCAGCCGTTCAAACGACGCTATGAAGATGGCGGGTCGGCGATGCATTGGCTGACCGAACTGGCCAAGGCAGCACCGCAGGCATTCCTCGAACAAATGCTGCCGTGCATGCGCCTAGCGATGGAGCGCTCGATAAAAAGCGAGGAGCGCCCCGCCGAGGATAGCGTCTGGTATTGGCGGCGCTGGGATCGAACCGATGTCCGATCCATTGAGTTGCTTGATGTAGTGCGCGGGGCGCTTGCGGAAACCGCGCGGTTTGCCCCTCAAACGACCATGCGCTTGCTCCGCGACCTCGAACCTGGCACCTTTATCACAAGCCTGCATCTGCTGCTCGAGACGATCCCCGCAAATCCCGAAGCACTGCGCGACCTGCTCGTCGAGAATCTCGACAATCCCGGGCTGTTTGAGGCAGGATGGCACTGCGCGGATGGGTATTCGGCCGGCCTTGCGCTTGCCGCCGCCATGCCGTGGCTGACTGAAGCCGAACACGGACGGGCGGAAGCCGCAATCTTGGCGCTTCGCCCTGAGATCGATCTTGCCAAGCGTGCGCTCGGTCGACGGCAGGCTGAGACTGGTGAGCCACGCCTTCCACCTAAGACTGGCGACTATCCCATTTACTGCCTCAATGGATCGGGCAGGCGTGAATGGTCGGTGCTACTGCAAATCGGGACGCCGCGTCTTTCGCCACGCGCGGTGAAGCGGCTCGCCGAGCTTGATCGCAAGTTCGTCGGGCAGAAGCCTGATGAGCCAGAAGGGATTCGCGGAGGCATGGTCCGCTCGCCAATTGCGGGAGAGCAAACCAAGTTCATGAACGATGACGCTTGGCTCAGTGCGATCCGGAAGTTCAGCAGACCTCGCGATGAGATGCGGTGGCGTGGCGACGGACTTCGAGGCGGCGCGATGGAATTGTCGCGTGAGCTGCAAGAGCGCGCCAAAGAAGCACCCGAGCGTTTCCTCGCGTTGCTCGCGCGGTTTCCGGAGGGCACGTACCAAGATTTCGCCTGGGGAGTGACCGCGGGCATCGCCGAGGCTAAACCGGACACCGATATGATTGAGCGCGTGCTTGCAATCGCGGATACGAACCCTGCAGCGAGGCCGGACGACCGTTCGCTGATCTGGATGATCCGGGCGTGCACCGGACCACTGGGACCCCGCGCCGAAGCATTGCTCTTGACGGTCGCCACTGGTGATGATGACAGTACCGGGATCGGCGACATTAATCGCGGCGATCGCGAAAAGGAGCCCAATTGGAAGCGCGCCTTCACCGTAGGGGGCGACTTGCATGGCAAAGCGATCAATTCGGCGCGCGGCTCGGCGCTTGCGATGCTTGGACACATCTGCTGGAATTCGAAAGAGGCGTATGAGAAATACAGACCTGTGATTGATCCGATCATAGGCGTGCGAACCGCAGCGCATGTCCAATCATCGCTGAGCGGCTTACTCATGAGCGCGCTCAAGCATGAGGGAAAGCAGGGGATCGCTTGGACATTGCGCACCGCACGCGCTTGCCCGGAAGCGCTATACACCAATGACGGCCAGCAAATCGTCGGCTGGGCGGCCGAGCTCGATGCCGATGACTTTACGGAGCTGGTCAAAATCTACCTGATCAACGATGATCCGCTTGCACGTGCATTTGCCGCCCTGGGGATTTTCCAGCAATGTCTCGATGATCCCGATTGGCTACCGCTGGCTGAAAAGCTGATTGAGACCGATGCCGAGAATCGCGCAGCTGCGGCCGCCGTCGCCGCCGCAAATTTTGAATCCGCGCGCTTCGGCACGACCTGTACCGATTGGCTGATCCGGTTGTTCGACGATGAGGACAAGACTGTCCGCCATGAGGCGAGCGATTGTTTCCGTCGGATGCGGGTGGCAAACATCACGGCGCATGCGGGCCTGTTCGAAGCCTATGCCGTATCCAAATATTTCGAAACCGACAGGACCTATTTCCTGCACTGTCTCAAACATGCGCCGCGTGGGCTCGACGAGCTCGTGCTCAAGCTTCTGGAGGACGCTCTCGCGGCGAGCACCGAAGGCAACCGTGATCCGCGCGCCTATGAGCTTCACGAGATCGGCGAGCTTGTGCTCAAGCTCTATGCCTCAAACATCGACCATCCCTACCGCCGAACGCGCGCGCTCAACCTGATCGACCGCCTGGTTGAGCGTGGGCTGATGGGTGTGCAGAAACTTGAGGCAGCGTAACCGTGCAACTTACCGGCTTCTTGGCCTGAGCGGCAGCCTTCTGACATGCGGCAAGGGTATCGCGGTTCTCGCGGGCCAAGTCGGCCGCGTCCACGATCATCTGCCACCCTTCTGCGTTGTCAGTTCGCATGAGGCGGATACCGGCATCCCATAGTGATGGCTCGCCTAGCGTGCGACGGGCAACCCGTTCCGGCCAGAGCCAGCTTTGCGGGCCGATGCTGGCCGCCCAGCCGGGATAGATCAGCCACAGAAGCGACATGGCCACTGCCGCGCCGCTAACGCAATAGAATATGTGCCTGCGCTGCTCCTGTTTGGTCCGAATGGTGCCGACCGCGCGCATCTGATCCGCATGGACTTGATGATGCAATTCCTGTGACTGCTTGATGGTTGCCCTATCGGTCGCGCGCGCGGCGTGCGCCGCTTCTACGATCCGCTCCGCCATGCACTCCGGCGTCAACTGCATGGCGGGTGCTTCCATGATTGTCTTCGTATGTCCCGCCACCGTCGCGAGATAGCCGTTCATCTTGGCAAGCGTCGGGCCATAGTCGGGGAATTCGAGGCTCTGCTTTTCGATGGCGATATGCTCGAGCGCGCGAGCCATCACCGCCATGCGCCCGTCCAACCGATCCTCCATGGCGGCCACACGCTCCGCGAGATGCGCGAACGCCTCGGCGGCGGCATTGGGCCGAGGTTCGGGCTCCGGTTCGTTCAAAAGGCTCTGCTCGTCATCCATATCATGGTCTCCTTGGGGTTAGCGGCTCATGCCGCGACCGATGTCGCGTCCGTGATCGAACGGGATGGAGGATGCGAGGTCATGGGAGAGGCCGCGCCCCGCTTGCTGGCCGATCTCAAGCCCAAGCTCGCGGCTGCGCAGGCCAAGCACCGATTCAAGCTGGGCGTCGCATTCGAGGCTTTTCGCCATGCCCGCCATCTGCTGTGCGGCGCTCTTCGCGCCCCGGAAATTGCCGTCGCGCACAAGCTCGGCATGATGGCGCTGCAACTGCTGCCACCCTTCCACGAACCGATCGGCGCGCTGGAAGGGGTCCATGCGGATTTCGGTCTCCAACTGCATCGCCCGCACTGCCGCCTGGCCGCGTCCCTCGGCAGCCTCGCGGACAAGCTCGGGGTTGCTGCGGAACGCGCTGTTCAAGTCCGACGAACCTTCGGGCCGGATCGCGTCCAGTGCATCCCGCGCCCTGTCGAACGCCTCGCGCTGGTGCGGCATAGAGTCCAGGCCCTGCGCGCGCGTCTGCTGGATTGCGTCCAGCGCTTTGGCGTAGCGCTCCACTGCGCCGCGCACGCCGCCTGCGCGCATCGGCTGCGTGGTATGTTCGGACTGGCGCTGGACGGCCCGTTCCTGCGCGGGCGGTTCAGCCTTCGGCTGGAAGCCCGCAAATATGTCGCGCTCCTGCTGCGGCGGGATATTGGGCCGGAAATTGTCGAAGATCCCGCGCGCCTTCTCGACCATGGGCCTGACGATCTCCGCGACGCGCTCGCCAAAGGTGATGCCACGCCGCTCGGCATATTCCTTTGCTGGGTCGGCTTGTCTGTAATCGGTTGCCATGTCCTTGCCGCGCTCACGCGAGAGCGTGCGGACAAGCCGGGACTGATCGCGGAAATCATCGCGGCCATAATGTAGCGCCAAGCCATCGCGATGGCGGGACATGGCGACATAAGCGCCGTGGCGATCCATGCCCGGCGTCGCCAGCACATGCGCCCTGTCCATGGTCATGCCCTGCGCCTTGTGAATGGTGGCGGCATAGCCGTGGTCGAGGTCGCGATAATCCTTTGTGTCGAACGAAACGACACGCCCGTCATTGGTGCGGACGGACATATGGCCTTCGTCCACCTTCTCGATCGTGCCCAGCGTGCCGTTCTTCACCTCCAGGCTGCGCTCGTTGCGCAGGAACATGATACGGTCGCCAGACGCGAATAGCCGGTCGCCGCGCTCGGTCTTCACCTGGCGCTCGTCGCCCAATTCACCCGCATTGCGCATCGCCATGCGCGCGGCCTCGTTGAGGTCGCGCACCTCCGCATTGGTGTGGGTGAGGATGATGCGGCTGGCCTCTGGATCGGCTTGCCGTTCGCGGTCCCAGCGCTCGACAAGATCGCGCCGTGCATCCTCGCGCGTCTCGGCCTGATGCACCATGCCTTTGTCGGCATAGGCGGCAATGGCCTCGCCGGTTCTTCCCGTGGCCAGATGCCGGGTGGCGTCCTGTTGCCACCCTTCATGCTGGCGGCGAACCTGCGTGATCTCGACGCCGCCATGGCGCTCATGGATCGCGCGGAACGCCGCTCCCGCCTCGATTGACTGCAATTGTTGCGGATCGCCGACGAGGACTACCTTTGCCCCTACATCGGCGGCATGGGACAGCACGCGCTCCATCTGGCGCGTGCCGACCATGCCCGCCTCGTCGATCACCAGCACGTCGCGGGTGGTCAAAAGATCGCGGCCCTGCGCCCAGCCATGTTCAAGTGCAGCGATAGTGCGCGAAGTTATGCCGGAGCCATTTTCCAGCCCCTCAGCGGCGATGCCCGCAAGCGCCGCGCCGCGAACATTCAGCCCCGCACCTTCCCACACGTCGCGCGCCACGCCCAGCATGGCGCTCTTGCCGGTCCCGGCATAACCCAGCACCAGTGACAATCCGCGCCCGCCCGTTATATGGCGCAACGCGGATTCTTGTTCTGCTCCCAGGACAAGACCCGTGCTCTCGGCGGCGCGACTGGCGTAGGTCGCCGCCGCCGAGAGACCATCGCTCCGCTCCATCGCAAGCCGGTCAGCGGCGCGGCTCATCCGCCGCTCGGTCTCGATCATTTCGCGCGACGTGAACCGATCGTCGCCGCGACCGTCCTTGCCCAGCGCGATCAGGTCCAGCGAATTACGCACCGCGCGCATGGCGGCGTTGAACTGCTCCTGACCGTCGCTATGCCGGTGGATGAACATCGCCATATCGCGATTGGTGAATGTCGCCTGTTGGTGTGTGATGGCGTTAAGCGCAATGCCGGGATCGGCGATGATGCGTTCGCCATTCTCCCGCGCAATCTCGCGGTGCAGTTCAGCGCGATCGGCTTCCAGCCCTTGCGCGTCCATTCGGTGCGCAGGGCCGCCAATCTTGCTTTGCGGCTCAAGGCCGATGCCCTGATCGGCTAGGCTGCGGCGATCGATGCGTGCGTCTATATCGAGTTCGGCAAGGCGCGTATTGACGTGGGTCTCCCAGCGTTCGCGCCAGCGCTCTACATTCTCATGGTCGTTCCATTCGCGGACCTTCGCCCCGAAGCCAGTTGTGCCGTCCTCGCGCGGCACAACCTCCCGCATGGTGAGCATGACATGGGCGTGCGGCTTGGGCTGGCCGTCCGCGCCTATGTCCCAATGCACATTGAGGTCGGTGATCATGCCGCGATCGACAAACTCGACAGACACGAAATCGCGGGCCAGTTCGATGCCCTGCGCCTTGGTCATTTCGCGCGGAATGGCGAACTCGACTTCGCGGGCAAGCTGGGCGTCCTTGCGCTTCTCGAATGCCTCGACATCGTTCCAGAGGCGCTCGCGGTCGCGCCATTGTTCGGGCGCACCTTCGGGCAACATGATTTCGCTATGCTCGACGCCGGAGCGGGCACGGAAATCATGGTCGCGGTCTAGCCGCTCATCGTGCAGGCGCTCGCCCGCACGATAGGCAGCAGCGGAGACGGCGGAGCGCCCCGCCGCGCGAGAGATGACCTGAACGGAGAAATGGAAGATCGCCATGATGGCAATCCATCTACGCCATCAAAGCGCACGTCGGAACGACGTATAAGCGCGCCCTTCTCGAAAATTTCTCGGACGGGACTAGGCGGTGTCAGGCTGTCCCGGCGACTCTACTGCGCAGGGGGTAAGATCATCTTATCATAGCGCCATCATCACTCAATGGAGACTTTACTATGCGTAAGCCCCGTGATTTTGATTCGGAACTCAAAGTCCTGGCTGACAAGGCCAAGGCGCTCAGGGAACGGCGTGTGCGCCAGCTTGGCGAGCTGGTGACGGCGACCGGGGCGGATACGCTCGACGCTGATATGCTGGCCGGGGCGCTTCTCCATGCCGTCACGGTGAAAGACGCCGCGACAAAGGAGGGCTGGCGCAAAGCGGGCGCAGCTTTCTTTCTTGGCAAGGGCGGCAAGCCTGCGGGCGGACCTTCTGGCCAGCAAAGCGGCACTTTCCCGCTCGATGGCGGCGCGACATCGGCTTGAGGCACGAAAGGCGCGAACCGACATGCGGGATTGGGCCGTCGCACGCCGTGAACGCACGCGGCATTTGATCGAATTGGGCGGCCTCGTCATCAAGGCCGGGCTGGTCGATCTGACCGAGGACGATCGCGCCACGCTCTACGGCGCGTTCCTCACAGTTGCCGACCGGCTGCGCGGAGAGGAACGCGCCAACGCGCTTGCCCTCTGGAAGCGCAAGGGGAAGCGCGGGTTCACCGCAGAGGACGCCCGAGCAAACGCAGAAATAAATCGCTGAGGCGGGGCCATCCCGACGATTGTGCAGTGGCATGAAACTGAACTATTCCACTGCATGGCTGCCGATGACTGCCGGAATGCACGCAAGCTTCCCGGTTGCGGGCACATCGACAATGATTTCCTGCCAGCGATGGTCGAACCTGCCTAGCCAGCGTAGGATACGCGCCTGCATATCCAGCCGTTGCGTTCACTCGCGCATGGCGACCAACGGTTATCGGAAGGCGCGCTTCTGGGCCTCATTGATCAACGTGCGCCGTTCGGTCTCCTCCGCAGCGCGCGCCATTTGTTCCCAACGTTCAGCGGACTGCTCATGCTGCCGTCGTCGGTTGGGGAGATCTGCCTTCGAAGCCGCGAGACGCTCGCTGGCGGCGTTCTGGTGGTAGAAATCGGCGGTGCTCATGTTTCCACCTTGCAAGTTGACGATCCATTACCCGCAGCCGATGGCGAGGCGTCGCAGTGACCTCTCGCCGCTGTGTGCAACATGGTTGATCGCCGATCATAGCCGTTGTCATGCCGCAGGTAAAACTAGCGTCGTACCATCGCAATCGGCCGCTCCCTCATGGCAGCATTCGTCATGGCAAGCGACTATGCGGCGGATAAAGCATCTCTGCCGCATATTCCGGCGCATCGGTAACATGCGAGGCCAGCACGCTGCCCTAGATCGAAAGCTCAAAGCTGTCCGGCAACGCTTCAATCAGTTGGTAAGCCTCGACCGGTAAAAAGGAGGCATGCCCAACCGAATAAATCGCCGCGTAGCTTCGCGAGAGAGCGTGTTCCTTCGGGGAGTGGCGACCGGCTTCACTGCCGCCGAGCCGTCGGTGCATCGCGTGCGGAACATATCGGCGGGAGGCGCTTGCATCGATGGCGCCGGACACTTGAAGGTTGGACAGACGCTGTTACTCGACATCGGGCGGCTGGAAGAAATCGCGGCCACGACCGTTTGGGTCAGGGATGAACTGGCAGGATTGCGGTTCGCCAAAGACATCGATCCGCTGGACGCGAAAACGCGAGGCCAGGCCAGTCCACCGCGCGGCAAATTCAGCCAAGGGTGATCCCAATGTGCTGCTCAGTCCCCCGCGTTTACGTCCTCGGGACCAGCGAAGGCGCAGCAGCAACGAGGGAGGTGATCAATTCGCCGAGCCGTCCGAACAAAGCGTCGCTTTCTGCTTCCATCGGCCCCTATTCCGATGGAAGGAATGGCACGGTTGTGTAACAATTGCATCGCATAGCGGTGAAAGAACACATAGGAGCGGGATGGAAGGTCAGCCGGTGAAATCGGCCATTTCGCTATCTTATTGAGGTATGCCTGTGACATCGCCGCCGCCCAACCCTGGACTGCCATTCGGACAATGGCTCGCCGAGATTGCCGAGATAAATGGCGACTTGCATGGTCTGATCATGTTTTCCAGGGCCGATCCGCTGTTCCCACGCGATGGCGAACCCGACGCCGTGCGCTCCCGCCTTCAATCGGTCTGGGCCGATCAGGACTTGCTGCCTGTTGTCGATGAAGCCGAGCGACTATGGCGTTCGACGTGTCAAGGCGACAGTAGCGGGGTTACTCCGTCCGGCAAACTGCGGAAATAGCGCTGGCCGATCTCTGATAACAACGCTTCGTTAATCACTTTTTCATGATTATACGCAAAACCATTAATGCGTCCTTACGGTCCCCACCAGGGCGTGCTTCGATCAGACCCCGGCGCCCCCCCTTTTGTGGCGTCGGGGTTAACCGATGTGGAATTGATGGCCGAATATCTTGTTTCCTGCGTTCAGCGCGATCTAACAAAACTGAATCACCCTTTGTACCGCCTCGGTGGTCGAGATCACGAAACCATGCAACGGTGGAACCGAGATGTCTCTATGGTCATCGACCTGATCCGAAAGGGGGATGACAGCTTCTGGCTACAGATCGGCGCCAATCTCGTCCGGATTGAAGTGGCTGAGAAACCGCGAAGGCTTGTGTTGAGTGATGGGTTTGCGATAGATGCCCTGCTGAATCTCCCCGGCTGCTTATAGACCCAATAAGTGCCCGTGTTGACAGGATCGGCGAGATTCTGCGAAGCCTTTCTTTGCGGGGTCAGTCACAAAGCAAGGCTTCGCAGCCCGGCATAGAGCGGGGGGCATTAGCGCCGGGATAGCGCCCCTAGAAGACGGCAGATGAACCGTTTATGAAAGGTGGCGAACCGATTCCGGCACCACGATAATTCGATACTGCCCAGCTTTCCTCGATCATGACACCGCTATATGCGTGAGAGATGCCGAAGCTGTGCGAAAAACTACCAGTGCCATGGGATGCTTCGGCCATAGTTGGCGTAAGGCGATCACGGGAAGGGGAGTATACGCCCGAACTGGTCGGCCTGTCGCTCAACCAGGCATTGGATCATGTTATGAACCCCAGCCACCCCATGCGGATAAAGTTTTGTATATGGGTGCGATGGGGCGATCGGGACCTCCAGATCGAACGCCGCGCTATCATGAAACTGGCATCGGCTCCCGATCGCCCTCAGATACTGGCGATAGATATCGGCGGTGCTCACGTTCCAGCCGCACAAGTCGGTGATCCAGACCAAAATCCCCTCTAGCATGATGCATGCGATATTGCTCGCTATGGGCCTATCGTTCATTCCCGGTCATTCAATATTCATGCACGGCAGCTAAAGGAGGTCCGGCGAGGCCCCACAACTTGAGGACTGCATCCGGTGGGGCCTCGTTCCTTGCAGCGCCGAAGGGAGCAAACGCCCCACACTGAGGAGTCATCATGCATCGCTGATAATTCGCGGCATCGCCCGCAGTGTGATGCCTGACGAGCAGCCTCGCCTCGCCTTTTCCGTGATATATGTCGCTCAGGTCGTCAGATCCTTTGCCAATGCCCCTGCGCGCAACCATTGCTCGAACGTCATGGGCTGCCGATCGAGTGCGCGAACCATGTGAAGCATCCTGCGGCGGACGACGAAAGGCAGCGTCCACATGCGTTTGGCTATCCGCTGGTAGTTGAGGCCATCGACGCGGCTGAGAAGAAACGTTTCGAGAACCGGCGCGGGCAGCGTCTGGAGAAAGGCGATGTTGACGATCAGGTCGTCATCGTGCTCGCTGGCCCAGGCCAGCGGTTCGCTATGGCCCAAAGCGCGCAAGCGCTCCTGGCACGAGGCGCGATAACGGCGGCGCAGGTCGCTTTCGGCAGGCGCGATGTCCGCATCTCTCCAACGCCTGGGCATGTCGCCATCCAGGATCGCAGCGATCATGCCCAGCGCTTCAGCCACACATGCCTGAACTGCGCTGTCGCTGATGGACAAGCGGCAAGCGATTTCGACGTAAGAGAGGGCGTCCACGCGGTGCATCATGAATATCACGCGCGTCACGACCGGGAGTCGCGCCATGGCGGCGCCATAGGCCGCGCGCAATTGCGGGGACGGCTCAGCCATGCGCAGTCTCCCCAATGGCGGAAACTCCTGCATCCAGCCGTGCGTTACATTTGGTTTCCACCAGATGGTTCAGGGTCGCGGCACGCTCCATCGCCCATGCCAGTTCCTCCGAGCTGATGCGGAAGTTCCGGCCGTAACGGACCTCGACATAAGCGCGGCGGATGCAGCCGAAGACACGGCGCTCGAACAGAGTGTCGCGCGGCCATGCCTTGGCAAGTTCGATATCCAGTTCTTCGGCCACTTCGCGCAATTCGTCGAGCGCGTGGGTGCGTAGCCCGTGCAGGGTGAGCGACCAGGCCACACATTGATAGAGATGCTCGCAGGCCTGATGCAGCAGCAGCGCTGCCATCGGCATATTGTCCCGCCTTTGATAGAAGGCTGCACCCAACAGGAATTCCGTCGCACGCCCATGCCAACGGGCAAACTCCGCTTTTCCATGTTCATGATGACGGGCGGCAGGCAATGTGCGCGGCGACTCCAGTCGCGCGCTGCTCGCCTCATAAAGCGCGATGCCCTCGGTCGCGATCGTGACAAACCATGGCACGCCATTAACGAGCGCGTGGTTCACATGGCTCAGGCTGTGTACGCAGAGCCGCACCGGATGCGTGATCTCACCCAATTCCCACGCCCGGCGGAGCCGATCGCGCACCGCCGTCCAATCGCCGCGGCGGGCAGCAAGCTTGCTGTGGTTGACGATCGCGAGCAACCGAATCGGCGCGGCGGGAGGAGCCAATGCCCAATTCTGCGCCGCATGATGGCCATAAAGGATCAACTTGACGATATGGCCTGACTTGTAGCGTTCGGCGCGCTTGCCCGCGAGCATGGCGTCGAACCCCTCAAACAGCAGCGCGGCAATTCGGCGGACCTCCTGCTGCATTGCAAATGGCAGATGGTCGAGATCGGTGCGCAACATCATGCATCCCTCTCCCCCGGCAGGCCGGTGTAACCGGTGATCCGTCCCACGGCGTCGAGCAGTGTCGCGACCGTCTCCACGATCTCGGCGGGCGGCATGACGGCAAGCACGGCGCGCGCCTGATCGGGCGTTCGTCCTTGACGGTGATAGCGCGACAGCGGCGGGATCAGCCGCGCCAGTTCCGGCGAGGGCGGCGGCATTCCATTCGCCTGTGCTTCTCCAAGCCCCCGCGTAAGATCGAGGCCGATATGCTGGCGGTTCCACTCGTCGGAATACCCCGCGCGCAGCAGGAGCGTCTTTAGCGCAAACTCGCTCGCGTAGGCCGCCTCGCGCACGACGAGCGACGGACGGTCGCGCGCATCCCCCTCTACCATCAGCCCCACGAAATCCATTGCGCGGCGATAGAATGTCACGGCCAGGATGCGGTCGAAGTCGCCGGGACGGTGATAGAGGTCGAGATTATGGCGGGGATGCTGGCCAAGGCCGGGACGAAGGGACTGGGGCTGTGCATCGTCGCCAAGGCGGGCCAGCAATGCGCCTAACGCCTCCGACAGATGCATTTTGGCTTCGGCGGCGCTGGCGTCCAGTTTGCGCGCGATCCGGGCGAGGTCGAAACCACGGCGGCGGTATTGGGCGAACGCCGTGCGCTGCGGCTCGTCCAGCGCGTCGGCCGCCGCCGTGATCCGGTCATGGATCGTTTGGCGTTCGGCACTTCTTGGCGGGTCCATCGCCCGGTCGAAGAGAATGATCCCACCCTCATAGCGCTTGGCCAGCCAGGGATTGGTAAGATGGAAGCGTTCGGCCTCGTCGATGGTGAAGATAGAAAGATCGACGGCTATTGCCCGACCCAGTTCCGATTTAAGCACGGCCTGGGCGCGGGCCCAATAGCGCTCCAGTCCCTTATAGGCCTCATGATCGACAAAGCCCCAGATGTCGAAGACGAGCGGTTCGTTGCCCCATTTCACCGGCTTGCCCGTGTCGGCATGGTCGCCTACCAGCATCAACCAGTGCAGCGTCCCGCGCCTCGGCGCGCTGCTGCGGCGATCGACGAAGTAGCCGCGCAATATCCGTACCGCGCGTTCCACCGCCATTCGGCCGAAGGCATCGAGATGAAGCACCCGCGCCGGGACGCGCTCGCGCATCTCATTGTGATCGAGCGTCGCGCGCCGTTGGTCCACACCATGGGCAAGCGCATCATGGTCGTCGTCCATAAGAGACCTCCACTCCGCATCCATGGCGGATGAGGCGGAAGCGACGGGGTGGATGCGGCAATGGTCCCGAACTCCCGCGCGCTGGGCGCGGGAGCCGCCGGAACTGCTAACATGCCAGAGACATGCGCCGCCGCCTTTGACCCGAAGGTTTGGACATACGCGACGGCATCCCGGAAAACGAGGTTTCCGAGTTGGTTCTCTGGGCAGGATTAGCAGTCCTGGCGCTGCCTTTTGCGCAACGCGCGGACAGCTTATCAAAAAATGGGTGCGAAACAAAGAGGGGACAGGATTGGCGGTTTGTAGCCAACCGTCTGTGGAATGTCGTCCTTTGATCCCAGCAAGAAACGAACCGCCCCGGCTTCGCCGGGGCGGTTTTTCAAATCGGGATCGATCGTGCCCGTCCCTGTCGCGCGCTTGCGGACGCCAGAACCCGGAGGCGAAGCCGCCTCCGGGTCGGGCAAGCTCAGGCGGCTTGGGCCATTGGCTGCGCCTTCTTTTCGACGGCGCCTTTGGCGGTATCGAACAGTGGCGCAATCGCATTCCACCGCTCGGCGCTGCGAACGCCGCCCCGGTCGGTATAGGTTGACGGGGGAAAGGCCATCCAACGCGGCACCCAGCCATCCACTTTGGCGCGTCCGCCCGTTCCCGCAAGACAATCGCGCACGATCTGGCGCTGCACCTTGACGCTCTCCCCGGCATTGGCCGTTGCCACGGCATCGCCCGCGACCTCCGCGAAAATCCGGCCGATCACTTGCTTGTCGCGGATGCTATCGAGCAGCGCATCATCGGTCTGCCAGACCGCCACCATATCGACGCTTAGCAATGCGCCCACCAACTCGACTATCGCGCTTCCCGCCGTCAGCGTCTCGCCTATCACGATCGCGAGGATCGACAGCACCGCCTCATCTGGCAATTCTAGCAGATGGGCCAACAGTCCCGGCAGGCCATCGTCGCCCGCATAGCCACCCGTTACGGTCGGCGTGTCGGGATCGAAACCCAGCAGGGTCAGGACTTCACGGCGCTTGCCGTCAAAGATCGCTTCCGAAGCACAGGCCTCCACGCTCTCTGCGATGGCGGCCGTGTTGGCGCGCTGCTTCTCCACATCCACCCGCCACATCGGCGAACCGACAATGGCATGAGCCACCATCAGGCGTAGCGCCATGGCAGGCTGTGAGAGCAGGGAAGCGCGCACAGCGGCATGACGGTGCAGATCGACATAGTTCTGGATCGGCGCGCTAATCTCCGGGCGCGCTGGCTTGGTTCTGGCGTCGCCCCCTTCAACATGCTTCTCGCGCCTCCGGGCTTCCTTAGTGGTCAGATATCCCTCATGGAAGCTGACCTCGCCGCGATGACTGATGGCGACATAGACCCGCCCGCCTTTCTTCTTCGGGCAGCGGTCATACTCCCACGTGTGGAAATATTCGCCGCGCTCCATGACGACGACCTCCGGCCATCCCGCTGCGCGATAGCTTGCGGCTCGTTCCTCGACCGCCGCCATCTGCGCCGTCCAGAAATCGGAGGGACGCGCGAAATAGCTGTCGTCGCCGAACAGGTCGGAGACGATCTCGCCGGAATAGGTGGCAAGGTCAAACAGCGCGACCTTGGTGGAAATGGCCGCGCCACCCATCAGCCATGATTTGAGATTCTGACCCATTGGGGCGTGATCGGTCTCACTGTCGAACAATGCCAACCAATCCCGCTGCTGCGCCTTGGTGGCAAGGGTCAGGTGCCGCACGGTGACGGCGTCGATTCTTTCGGCCCGATAGAGATTGCGGATGCGTGGCATGAGATTGCCCAATGCAAGGGTGCGCTTCACCTGCAATGCCGTCAGACCAAAGGTAAGGGAAATATCCTCCACATTACGGCCTTCTTGGACCAGCCGGGTAAAGGTTTCGCATTGGGTCATCTCGTCGGGGTCCAGACGTGCGATATTCTCTATGAGCGATGCCTCCAGCGCCGCCGCATCGTCGCCCGCTTCCATGACGGCGCAGGGCAACGGGTCGATGCTCCCGCTTTCCTCCGCAATCGCCAGCGCAGCATGATAGCGCCGTTTGCCTGCTACAATCTCATAGGTCTCTGGTGATCCATTCCGGCGAACGATCAACGGTACAAGAACGCCGCGCGCTCGGACGGACGGGAGAATGTTGGTCAGGTCGGGAGACTTCCTGCCGCCGCGCATGTTGACGGGTGAAACCGAGAGGCGGGTAATGTCGATATGCTTGAGTTCCATGTCCTTTACTCCTTGCCAAAACACCGGCCCCGGAATGCGGGGTGGGCGGCAAGAGCGACCGGAAGGCGCGTCGGCAGAGGCGGGCTGCACCTGCAAGGCTGAAACGAAGAGGAAGACCCGGCACCGCCGGGTTGCGGCCCGCCGCGACGGGCCTAGAGGGTAGCGACGCCCACACCGCTTGCCGGAGCCGGTTGACGCCATCGCGCGCGCGATGTCCGCATGGGGATTGGCGTGGCCGGTCCCCTGCGTCATGCGATCGTAGCGCCCTTGGGCGACGAGACGGCGCGCAGCGGCGGCTCGGTGGAGCGAAGCGGAATAGAGCGCGGCCCGTGCGGAATGCGCGGGGACGCCCGCCATCGGTTCATGAGGACAAGCCCTGCCATGGCGACCTTGCAGCGAGCTGTTGTAAGGGGGGCTTCCAATCAATTCCATGTTGGCAGAAAGCCCTGTGTGTTAAAGTCAGGCGGGCGCGAACATGCCACTATCCCCGACGTAGGCTTACCCCGCTGGGAGCCACGACGGAATAGATTGGCATTTCATCTGCGTTGCATCGCACGGATACGGCTGAGCGACGGTTTGGGACAGTAATGGCACTTTGCAGCACCGTGTCGCCCAAAAGGAGATTGGAACTGTTGGATGTGAAGCAGCAACGGAAGCGAGCGCGACAGGCTCAATGCGCTGTCTGCGGGCGGCGTATGTCGGGAAAATGGGCTAAGCTGGATGGAGTGATGACCCTCATGCCTCGTTTTCACAGCAGGATTGGAGGTCGCGCCTGTCTAGGAACCCGCCAAGCCGCGATTCTTCTCGATCATCTATGTGCGGATGAGGCGGGCCATTTTTGACCACATGATTATGTGGCAACTGCGGTGAAGATCACCCGTTCTTTTGTGGCGGTGAATGGAAGGCCCCTTAACCCGCGCAGCCTCGACGTCTGCTTGCAGCGTCGATAGCTTTTACCGGTTCCCGCCACATCTCTTTTATCGCGGCGATGGTGGTGGGGACACATCATTCTACAGCGACGCGCAGCAATGGCGCAGTCGGACGTTTTCGGCGCGTCAATTCGGCCTGCGCGGCTGTAAGGCAGGAAGCGCCCCCATCATGGCAACATAGCAGGCGCGCCTCAGCAGTTTTAAAACACAATTGGAGGAATTAGCGCGATATTGGCGCAGTCGGCACTTCAGTGCCCACGCCCTTGCGGGGTGGGATCGTTTGAGGCAGATTGATTCGCGACGGGCAGGCCATCGAAAAGGACGATGGATATGCTAAATACATCATAGCTCAGACGATCTGCGGGGACCGGCGAGCGTAAAAAGCGTGGCTGTCAGGCAACAGCGACTGAGAAAACGCGCGTGGGCAATGAGGCGGGCAAGTTCCCGCTAATTCCCTCTACGTCCGCCGATGTCCCTCACCGTCCCTCTACAGCCCTACGACATGTATCCGGGCGGCCTGACAGGCTGCAACGGGCGTCTTGTCTTGCGCGGAAACTCCGCCAATTCTGGCTGTAGGGGGCTTTGGCAACGCATGACTTGAAAGCTCTTTTATGCCGAACACCGATCGTATCATTCGCCTGAAAACCGTTCTCGACCGCACCGGCCTTTCCCGGTCCACCATCTACCGCAAGATCGCGGAAGGGACATTCCCTCGGCAAGTGCCGATCAGCGTCCATGGTGCTGGCTGGCACGAGTCCGCCGTCAATCGCTGGGTCGCCGATCCCGCCGCTTACCGGCCGGACAACGACAATCGTCCATCGCTTGGAAAGTCTGGCCATGGAGAAGGGTGACAACGCCGCGCCGCCCAATCGACTGACCGCCGCCAACGATAACGGGACGGGCACTGAGCCGCCCAGCGTGGACGTTGAAGCGGCGCTGATCCGCATTGCAGAGGCTATCGGTCGCCATATTGCGCGCCAGCATATTCGCGCGTGCAGGGCGGCCAACGACAATGAGCCGGAAGAGGTAGAGTGATGGAGCTATTGACATCAATGCTATTCGATGGCATATAATCCATCATGAAGGCGGAACCGTTGCTCAACGAACGCCACCAGCTTGATGCGAAGTCCTTTGTAGAGCTTCGTATCTGGCGGGTGCCGCAGCCGGTGAAGGGATCGATACACGATCTCAAATATGCCCTCGCCTATGTTGTCGATGGCGTCTGCGTGCTCCGCTACGACAATGAGGCCGGCAAGAGCGATCATCGGCATATCGGCGAGAGCGAAACGGCCTATGCCTTCACGACACCCGCCACATTGCTGGCGGACTTCTGGAAGGACGTGGACCAATGGAGGCAAAAATGAACATCGTAACGCTCTCCGTCGCCAGCCGCGACGATGTGACGCGCCGTGCGCTTGCCGCTTTCGAGGGCGAGGCTCAGGGCGCGCATCATAGCTTCGCCAGTCCCGATCTGTTGTGGCAGACGCTCACCCGCAAGCGCTGGGATTTGATCCAGGCGATGACCGGACAGGGCGTCATGTCGATCCGTGAGGCCGCGCGGCGCGTGGGCCGGGACATGAAGGCGGTGCATGGCGACGTGCAGGCACTCATCGGCGCTGGTGTAATCCATAAGGAAGGGCGCGGCATCGTCTTTCCCTATGACGGCGTCCATGTCGATTTCATGCTGACCAAGGCCGCCTGACGGCGGAACGGATCACAGGAGCTTTTCTCATGACCCGTATTGCTCTTTATGCCCGCTACTCCTCCGACCAGCAGAGCGCCGCGTCGATCGAGGATCAGCTGCGCATCTGCCGCGAGCGCGCCGAGCGTGAGGGCTGGCATGTCGTCCACAGCTATCAGGATGCCGCGATCTCGGGTGCGAGCATGATCCTGCGTCCGGGCATTCAATCGCTACTCCAGGACGCGCAGGCGGGTAAGTTCGACATCGTTATTGCCGAAGCGCTCGACCGTGTGTCGCGCGACCAGGCAGACGTGGCGACGCTCTACAAGCATCTTCAGTTCGCGCGCGTGCCGCTGGTGACGTTGGCAGAAGGCGAGATCAGCGAACTGCATGTCGGCCTCAAGGGCACGATGAACGCCCTGTTCCTCAAGGATCTCGCCAAAAAGACCCATCGCGGTCAGCGCGGGCGCGTCGAGAAGGGCTTTTCGGCGGGGCCGGTGGGCTATGGCTATCGCACGGTGCGGCGGCTTTCGAGCGAAGGCGAACTGGTGCGGGGCGAATGCCGGATCGAGCCGTCAGAAGCGCCGATTGTGGAGCGCATCTTCCGCGAGTTCGCGGCGGGCAAGAGCCCGCGCGCCATCGCGCGTGACCTGAACCGGGACGGCATTCCCGGTCCATCCGGTCGCCCTTGGAGCGATACGACCATACGCGGCAAGCCCAAGCTGGGCATCGGCATCCTCCATAACGAAATGTATGTCGGCGTGCGGGTCTGGAATCGCAAGCAGGCCGTCAAGGACCCGCGCACGGGACAGACCGTGCGGCGTCCCAATCCCGAATCCGAATGGGTCCGGGTCGAAGTGCCTGGCCTGCGAATAGTCAGTGACGATATGTGGCAGGCGGTGAAGCGGCGGCGAGATGTGCTGGTCGAGCAATATAAGCCGCTGCTCGATGGCCTTCGTGCGGCGCAGGCGAGCCGGATGCACCGTGCCCGTCGTCCCGTCACTCTGCTATCGGGCCTTGTCGAATGCGGCGTTTGCGGCGGCACGGTCGGCTTGGCGGTCAACGGGCGCTTTGGCTGTATCAATCACCATCGCCGCCATATCTGCGCCAACAACCGCACTATCCTTCGCAAAAAGCTGGAAGAGCGGGCGCTTGCGGGTCTGCGCGAACGGCTGGTGTCGCCGGAGAAGGTGCAGGCGGCGGTCGCCGCTTACGCCGAACATATCAACCGAGAGAACCGTGAACAGCGGGTGCAGATCGAAGCCGACCGCCGCGCGCTGGACAAGATCGAGCGCGCCATTGCCGGGATCATGACAGCGATCGAGGACGGGCTGTACCAGCCCAAGATGAAGGCCCGCATGGCGGAACTGGAGCGGCAGAAGGCCGAAATCGCTACCCGCATGGCGTCGGCCCCGCAGGCTGTTCCAGACGTTCATCCCGGCATCGCTGGAATCTACGAACGGGAGGTAGAGCGATTCACCCAAGCGCTCGAAGACCCGGAAACCCGGCTCGACGCCTCCGACGCCATTCGGTCGCTCATTCACCGGATTGTCCTGCATCCTGGCGACAAGTGGGGCGAAATCCATGCCACGCTACACGGCGCCCTCATGGGCATCCTCGACTTTGCAAAGGAAACCCCTCGACCCGCCCCCGTTGTTACGACAAAGGTGGCTCAGGGTTCACTGGCACCCCACTAAATCAAAACCTGTTCGATGCTGCTGGCAAAACGAATGTGCGTATCGACGGCGTTCTGACCGATATTGTCGGGCGTGACCATGCCAGCCAGCAGGCGCGCCCAGTCGGCCAGAATTCCGCACCCAACGCTCTCGGAATAAACAGACCCGCCTGCCGGACGCGCATTGATCTCCAGTATCTTCCAACTGCCATCAGCGTGACGCCGAAACTGGGCATTCACAACGCCGCTAAGGCCGAACATCGCGACGAGGCTTGCCACATCGCGCTCGAGCGGGTGCGCACTCTGCACAGTCTGGTCGCCATTGGATAGTTTGGTGCGAGCGGCATATTTCAGCAACTGACCGTCATCACACAGAATGTCGAACGACACTTCCGGTCCCGGCAGATATTCCATCAGGACCAGATCGTGCGATGCACCTTCGTGCTCCTGCTCACGCAGGGCGGAAATGTAGAGATCGCCGCGTATCCTGCGAGCATCGGGATTGCGAAGATGGCGCATCGCCCCATCTTTAGTCAAAATCCAGAAGCCCTCACCGTTTACGCCATTGCGTGGCTTGATGCATGGAGGCACTTGCCCTGCATAATCGGTGATGGCCCGCTCCAGTGCGTCGCTGCCAGCGATGAGCTGGGTGGGGAGATGGCAGTCCAAGACGCTCGTCGCTTCTGCGAAGGAATATTTGTCTTCCAGCAGCGCAAGGGTTGGCGGGCTGGCTGGCAACGCGACCTTGCAGGGCAGGTCTGCCGTAGCGATAAGCGTTCGGTGCCGTGTCGGCACGAATATATCGATACCGTAACAACTGATCTGGTTCTTCACCCAATCGAGATAAGCCGCTGTCGACCCCTCAGGTTCGACCCAGGTCTCTATCGGGCCAGGACGGGCCGGCAATCCCTGCCCAATGCTGGCATAGACTTCAATGGAAGGTTCTGCGGCCATGATCGCGGCGGAAATCGGCGCGAGGGAATAGCCGCGGTTGAACCAGATACGCATCAGCGATTGCCAGCAGGACGTGTCAGCCAGCCCATCGTTCAGCCCAGATTGACGCCCATGCCGCCAGCGAGGCCGGCAAGGCCGCTCTGCCAGCCTTCGCCGACTGCCTTGACCTTGATGTCGCCCTGAGGCCCGCGATAGAGCTCGACGAAGATCATCGCGGCATTGGTGCTGCTGTCCTCCGACAGATCGTAGCGCGCCAGTTCCTTGCCATCGGCATCGTTGACGACGCGCGCATAGGCGTTGGATACCGATCCGAAATTCTGTCGCTTCTCGGCACCTTCATGAATGGTCACGGCGATCACGACCTTTTTCACCTCGGCGGGCAGGCGCGAGAAGTCGATCTTGATCGTCTCGTCGTCACCAGCGCCGTCGCCCGTGCGGTTGTCGCCGCCATAGACGACCGATCCATCGGGTGAGGTCTTGTTGTTGTAGAAGATGAAATGGGCGTCGCTAATCACCTTCTCATTCTGTCCCAGAATGAAGGCTGAGGCGTCGAGGTCGAAGGCGTCGCCATCCGTCCGCCGGACATCCCAGCCCAGCCCGACCGTGACGGAAGTGAGGCCGGGTGCCTCTTTGGACAGCGATACATTGCCGCCTTTGACCAGGGAAACAGCCATCTTCTTTCCTTTGAATCGAAATCGTAAAGCCAGGGGCCGGCCGTCGCCGGCCCCCGCGTGGATCAGCCTACGCTAACACCATAGTTGGTGGCGAGAGGGCCAAGACCACCCTTGAAGCCCTGTCCAACGGCCCGGAATTTCCAGTCGGTGCCATGACGATAGACCTCGCCCAGGATCATTGCCGTTTCGACCGATGCGTCTTCCGACAGGTCGTAGCGGACAACTTCAGTCCCGCTCTTCTGGTTGACTAGGCGAATGAAGGCATTCGAAACCTGGCCGAAGCTCTGGCCCTTGGCCTCGCCTTCGTGGATCGTCACGACCAGGGCGACCTTGTCGATGTCGCCGGGAATTTTCGACAGCGTGACCTTGATCTGCTCGTCGTCACCGTCGCCTTCGCCGGTGCGGTTGTCGCCTTGGTGTTCGACGCCGGCAACGACCTTATTATTGTAGAACACGAAATCATTGTCGCTGCGCACCTTGCCACTCGTGGCGAGCAGGAAAGCCGAGGCGTCAAGATCGAAGTCCGCGCCATCAGTCGCACGAACGTCCCAGCCCAGGCCGATCATAATCTCGTCGAGGGTCGGATCTTCCTTGCTGAGGCTGACATTGCCGCCTTTGGAAAGAGAAATCGCCATGCTCAAACACTCCTTGTGATCAACTGTTATGATTTAGCGCCTGCCGACAGATTAGTTCGCGTGCGCGTTGGTGATGATTTCGCCAGTGGGCAGAATCGCCTGGGCCTCGCCGTCCTCCGCATATTCATCGGGGAACAACTTGCGGTGACGAACGGATGCCCAGAGCGACAGCCCGATGATGACAGCGCCGATAAGCCCTGTCACGATCTCCGGGGTTTCGACGCGGATGCTCAGCAGCATGATCGTCGCAAGCGCGATGATTGCGTAAAAGGCGCCGGGTTCGAGGAAGCGGAACTCTGACAGATGCCCGCCGCGGACCAGTGCCACGGTCATGGAGCGAACGAACATGGCACCGATGCCGAGACCCAATGCGATCAGCAGAATATCATTGGTGATGGCAAACGCCCCGATAACGCCATCGAACGAGAACGAGGCGTCGAGGAACTCGAGATACACAAAGGCTCCTGCGCCGCTGCGGACGACCTGGCCGGTCGCTGCGTCCGTTTCACCGCCTCCGATCCAGTCGCCGAATTTCTGGACCGCGAAGAAGGTTGCAACGCCCGACAAGCCGGCAATAAGGAAAGTCTGCTGCTCATGCCCCGCAATCATGAAAGACAGGCCGACGATGATAGCGGCCGTCGCGATGTAGGGCGACATGGGGATCTTTGCGAAAGCGGCGAGCAGGCGTTCGATAAAGCCCAGCCAATGATGCTCGCGATCTTCATCGAAGAAGAAGCTCAGCCCGACCAGCATCAGGAACGCGCCGCCAAAGCCGGATATGCCGACATGAGCGCCGGTCACAATCTGCTCGTAAAGTTCGTGATCCGTCACCGCGATCCGCGTGGCTTCAACCGGGGACACCCAGGCCGAGATCGATACGATCAGGATCGGGAAGATGATCCGCATACCGAACACGGCGATCAGGATGCCCCAGGTCAGGAAACGCCGTTGCCATACCGGGTCCATATCCTTGAGAATGGAGGCGTTCACTACAGCATTGTCGAGGCTGAGCGACGTCTCCATGACACCCAGCACGCAGGCCAGGAACACCATTTGTAGGGCAGGCCCCATCAGTCCGGTCTGCTCATAGCCCAACAGGCCTGCCAGGAGCAGCGCGACGATCGTGAAGACGATCGAGCCGTAAAAGTTCTTCATATTCCCCCTATCAAGGCCATGCGGCAGGCCTTGGAAATCCGATATCACAGCCTCGGCGCGTCAGTCCTTGGAACCCGCTGCCCAACGCAGAATAATCCCGATGTCGTCGGCAAATGGCTTCTGGCTCTGATAATATCGCATGTGCCGATCCATCTGGAGCACGCCGTTCACATTCTCGATCACGGCTATGCCGCAAAGGCGGCAATTGTCGCGACCTTCATCCAGATGCACCTCCACCTCTGGTTGCCCAGGTATGGTCATGCGCACCACGCCATCGGTCTGCTGCCAGTTGGGGACGCCGTCATAAATGAGCGCGAACACGCCAAGGCGTTTAATGTTATCGAAATAGCGGCCGTTCACACGAATCGTTTCACCCGCCGCAACTGCACCTGTTCGATCGTCGCCTGACAACTCTATCCACGGCTCCTGATCGAAATCGCCAAAGTTGCGGCCCAGCGCCTGGATGCAGCCTTTGAAGCCGTTCTTCATCTCGAACAGGACGCCGAGATCGAGATCGACATTCTTGCCCCCGCCGCCGAAGAAGCCACGCTTCTGCTGCTGCTGGCTCCAGTTCAGATTGAGGATGATCTCGCCGAACGTGGAGCCCGTTTTCTTGAGGCTTACCCGGCCGTTGGATTTCGCCAACGTGACCTTCTTCAGGCTGACGGGTGCAGCGGGGGGCGGCGGAGGAGGTGGTGGCGGTGAAGCGGCTGCTGCTGGCGCAGACGGCGGAGGAGCTTCCACTTCGCCTCCAAAATGCGCGATCAGGCTGGCGAGGCCACCAGCAAAACCCGCAGCAATCGTGCCGATCCGCCAGCCGCTGCTGTGCCGGTAGATCTCGACCATCATCACCGCTTTCTCGGTGGTGAGGTGTTCAGCGACATCGAACGACGCCTTCACGCCGTCGACCGTCACGACCAATGGCCGCGATTCGGCGATTGGGCGGCTGTCATGGGTTGCCGTAAAAACGATCCGGTCTATCGCAGCCGGCAGTTTGTCGAGGTCGAGATTGAAAACCGCCGTATCCGATGACGGCTGCAATGTGATCGCGCGTTCGGGGGAAGCCGTGTTGGAAAACAGCACCACATAGCGATCGTCGCCGATCTTCCGATCCTTGTTGAGACCGAAGGCGGCTATATCAACGCCATCCAGACCGAAATCGACCTTGATCGTGCAGCTATTGCCGACACCCAAATCTGAAAGGCCGCGCTTCTCGCCGCGTTGCAACCGCATGCTATTCCCCCGTAACGTGCTTCATAGGCTTGGACGGAACTAGATGCCGTCCTCCTTGATGATCAGATCAGGCGCGCTGCGACGGAGACAAGATCTTGCACCGTGCGCCCAGTCGTGCGTTCACCGATAGCCTTGAAGGTCCATTGGCCACCATCGCGCTTGACCGATGCCAGCACCAATCCAGTGTGGGAGCCAGTGTCCGAAATATCGAAGCGCGCCAATTCGCGATTAGTGCGGCTATCGACGACTCGGCCAAAGGCGTTTTTTACCTTGTCGAAGGTCTGGCCGCGGAAACTGTTTACAGTCAGCACCAGCGTTTCAACATTCGCCGACAGAGCTGTAAGGTCAATCGCGATAGATTCATCATCACCATCGCCTTCGCCAGTCAGATTGTCGCCGCTGTGGCGGATCGAACGGTCGTTGCTGACCAACTGTTGGAACCAGACTGTGTCGACCACCCCGCCGGACGCATCAAAGGCTATGCAAGAGGCATCAAGGTCGATGCTTCCGCCTCCACCACCCAGAATCTTTCCCAAGAAGCCAGAGGACGCAACATCCCATCCCACGCCCAGCATGATTGCGGAAAGGCCATCACCGCCTTCCTTCTTTAGACTTACGGAAGCGTTTTTCTTCAAAGAAATGGACATATCGCTCCTTTGCTGTGCTGCCGATTTTAGACGGATGCCCGCCAATTGCTTCAAAATCATTGAGGAAGTATCTAAATAATCGCGGTTGATCCAGACCAAAACCCCTTTGGAAGCATTCTGTGGCGCTGGAGGCTATCGCGGATGATCCGCCTGATGGTCTCTAGTCCGTCATTACCCGTATCATGATGTTGCATCGCACCGGCTCCTTGACCTTTTCCGCCGTCCTCTCGCACGCGACTATGGCGTCGCGGTTTGCCTGCCTCATATCGGCGGCGTCCACGATGGCCTGCCAGCCGTCCGGATTCCCGGCGCGCATTAGACGAATGCCCGCTTCCCATAGCGACGGCTCCCCCATCGTGCGCGTCGCGACCCGCTCAGGCCATTGCCAGCTTTTGGGTGCAAGGCTGACCGCCCATCCCGGATAGGCCAGCCAGAGGAGAGAGACGGCCAGCGCCGTGCCTATGCCGGTATAGACCAAGTGCCGGCGTTGCCTGTCCTTGGTGCGGACAGCACCGATGGCCCGCATCTGATCGGCATGGGCTTCGCGCAGAAGCGCCTGCGCCTGTTTGATGGACGCCTTGTCCGTGTCCCGTGCCGCTTCTGCGGCCACTATGATCCGTTCCGCCATGCTCTCCGGGGTCATGTTGAGCGCTTCGGACTGCGAAAACGCCTTCATGTGCTTGGCGAACTCGGCCAAGGCGGCGTTGATCTTGCCCAGCGTCGGGTTGTAGTCGGGAACCTCGATGCTCTGCTTCTCGACGGCGATATGCTCAAGGGCGCGGGCGATCACCGCCAAACGCCCGTCAAGCCTCTGCTCCATCGTCTCCACGCGCGCCGCCAGGTGCGCGAACGCCTCCGCCGCCGTGCCGGTCGGCGGCTGGGATTCCGGCTCGTTCGGCAGGGATTGGTCGTCCATATGCTGTTCTCCTTGTTCTAGCGTTCAATGCCGCGGCTCATGTCGCGGCCATGATCGAAGGGGATGGAAGCGGTGAGATCGCGGCCGATGCTGCGACCCATGTCCTGACCGATCTCAAGGCCAAGCTCGCGGCTGCGTAGCCCCAGCACGGATTCGAGCTGGGCGTCGCGCTCAAGACTTTTCGCCATGTCGGCCATGTGCTGCGCGGTGGTCTTGGCGGCGCGAAAATTGCCGTCGCGCACAAGCTCCTGATGCTGGCGCTGCAACTGCTGCCAGACCTCCACGAACCTGTCGGCGCGCTGGAATGGATCGATGCGGATTTCCGCCTCCGCCTGCATCGCCCGCACGGCCTCATGGCCGCGCCCTTCCGCCGCCTCGCGGATCAGTTCCGGGCCTGCTCGAAACGCACTGTTCAAATCGGTCAAGCCTTCGGGCCGGATCGCATCCAGAGCGTCGCGCGCCTTGTCCAGCGCCTCGCGCTGGTGGGGCATAGGATCGATGCCTTGCGCGCGGGTCTGCCGGATTGCGTCCACTGCCTTGGCGTAGCGCTCGACCGCGCCGCGCAATCCGCCCGCGCGCATCGGCTGCGGGTCCTGCTCGCGCTGCTGCTGGCGCGCGGGATCGTGGACAGGCGCGGAAGCGAAGCGCCCAAGGTCCAGGCCATCAAATATGCCGCGCTCTGGTGCAGGTGTGGGCAGAACCGCACGATCCTGACCGGGCAGCGAGAGGCGCAAGCCGTCGAAGATCCCGCGCGCCTTCTCCACCACGGGCCTGACGATCTCGGCGACACGCTCGCCGAACGTGATGCCGCGCCGTTCCGCGAACTGCTGCGCCGGATCGCGGCGATCATAATCGCCCGCCATGTCCTTGGCGCGCTCGCGAGATAGGGTGCGGACAAGGCGGGAATCGTCCTTGAAATCATCCCGCCCATAATGGAAGTCCACGCCTTCCCGATGGCGGGTGAGGACGACGTAGGTTCCGTGCCTGTCCATTCCCGGCGTGGCGAGCGCATGGGTGCGATCGACACTGACGGCCTGCGTCTTGTGGATCGTGGCGGCATAGCCATGGTCAAGGTCGCGATAATCCTTGAGGTCGAACGCCACAGAGCGCCCGTCATCGGTCCGCACGGTCATGCTCTGCTCGTTGACCCGCTCGATGGTCCCCAGCGTACCGTTCTTCACGTCCATGCTGCGTTCGTTGCGCCGAAACATGACGCGATCCCCGGACGCAAAGTCCCGGTCGCCGTTCGCGGTCTTCACACGGGCATCGTCACCCAATTCGCCCGCATCGCGCCGCCGATCGCGCGCCATCTCGTTGAGCGTCCGCACCTCGTCATTGGTGTGGGTGAAGATCATGCGCGTCTTGCCGGGGTCGGCCCGCCGCGCCGCGTCCCAGCGATCGATCAGATCGCCACGCGCCTGTTCGCGGGTCTCGGCGGCGTGGACCATGCCGTGATCGGCATAGGCCCGGATCGCTTCGCCGGTCCTGCCGGTCGCCAGATGGCGGGTGGCGTCCTTCTGCCATCCCTCATGCTGGCGGCGGATTTCGGTGATCTCGACCCCGCCATGCCGTTCATGGATGGCGCGGAACGCCGCGCCCGCCTCGATCGCCTGCAACTGCTCGGCGTCGCCGACAAGTACGACCTTCGCGCCCGCTGCTTCGGCATGGGATAGGACACGCTCCATCTGGCGGGTGCCGACCATGCCCGCCTCGTCGATCACCAGCACGTCGCGGGCAGTGAGAAGATCGCGTCCGTTGGCCCAGCCATATTCCATGCTGGCGATGGTGCGCGAGGCGATGCCGGAACCATTCTCCAGCCCCTTCGCCGCGATACCCGACAGCGCCACGCCGCGCACCTCGAACCCCGCCCGCTCCCACGCCTCTTGTGCAACGCCAAGCATCGCGCTCTTGCCGGTGCCTGCGTAACCTACGACGATGCTCAAATCCCGATCGCCGGCCACATGCTCGAACGCCGCGCACTGCTCTCCCAACAGCAACAATCCGCGCCCCTCCGCGCTGACCAATGCCGCCTCCCGCGAATTCTCGTCCGTGCGATGCCGTTCGCGCCCAGCCATCAGTTCGGACGCGCGCTGCAACCGCTGCTCGGTCTCGATCATGTCGCGGCTGGTAAACCGATCCTCGCCGCGCCCGTCCTTGCCCAGCGCGATCAGGTCGGGCGAGGCACGAACCGCGCTCATCGCCCGGTCATACTGGTCCTTGCTGTCGCTGTGCCGGTGGACGAACATCGCAAGGTCGCGATTGGTGAAGGTCGCCTGATGATGGGTGATCGCATTGAGCGCCACGGAAGGATCGGCGATGATACGTTCACCGTTCCGCTCGGCGACGGCGCGGTGATCCTCAATCCGCTCGGACTCAAGGCCGCGTGTCCCCATGCGCGACGCGGCGGGGCCGATCTTGTCCTGCGGCTCAAGGTCGATGCCCTGCGCCTCCAAGGATCGGTGATCGATCCGAGCGTCTATGTCGAGTTCGGCAAGGCGGGCGTTGACATGATCCGCCCAGCGCTCACGCCATTGCTCCACCAATTCAGTGCGGTTCCAGTCACGGACCTTCTGCCCCAAACCTTCCTCGCCTACCTCCCGCATGGTGAGCATAACATGGGCATGGGGCTTCGCCAGCGTGTCCGCGCCGATGTCCCAATGCACATTCAAATCCGCGATCATGCCGCGATCGACGAACTCGGCGCGCACGAAATCCTGCGCGAGCGCGATTCCCTGCGCCTGTGTCATCTCGCGCGGAATGGCGAACTCGACTTCACGGGCAAGCTGCGCGTCCTTGCGCTTCTCGGTGGCCTCGACCTCGTTCCAGAGGGTCGCGCGATCCGAAAAGCGTTCGGGCGCACCTTCGGGCAGGAGGATTTCCGAATGGACGACGCCCGCCTTGTTGGTGAAGTCATGGTCGCGGTCGAGCCGATCGTCGTGCAGGCGCTCGGCGGCGCGATAGGCCGCCGCCGCGACGGCGCTCCGCCCTTGCGCGCGGCCAATGACCTGAACGGAGAAATGGTAGATCGCCATAACGATCATCCATTTACTATCTCAAGCGCACGTCGGCACGACGTATAAGCGCGCCCTCCTCGAATAAAATCCGAGCAGGGACTAGGCGGTGTCATCCAGTCCCAGCGACTCTACTGCATCACCGCCTGCCTTCTTCTATCATAGCCGCATCGTCGCTCAATGGAGACTTTACGATGCGCAAGCCCAAGGACTTCGATTCGGAACTCAAAGCCCTCGCCGACAAGGCGAAGGCCATCAAGGAACGCCGTGTGCGCCAGCTTGGCGAACTGGTCGCGGCAACCGGGGCCGATGCGCTCGACGCCGATCTGTTGGCGGGCGCTCTGCTCGGTGCTGTCGCAAGCAAGGATGCCGCCGCAAAGGAGGTCTGGCGCAAGGCGGGCGCGACCTTCTTTCAGGGCAAGGCACGTCAGCCTGCGCCGCGATCTGACCAACGGCCGGAAGGCGCTCTCCCGCTCGACGGCGGCGCTGCATCGGCTTGAAGCACGAAAGGCGCGAACCGACATGCGGGACTGGGCCATCAAACGCCGAGAACGCACTCGGCATCTGATCGAGTTGGGCGGCCTGGTCATCAAGGCGGAGCTGGTCGAACTGACCGACGATGATCGCGCCACGCTCTACGGCGCATTCCTGAGCGTGGCGGACAGGTTGCGCGGCGAGGAACGAGTGAATGCACTGGCGCTGTGGAAGCGTAAGGGCAAGCGTGCGTTCGAGGTGGATGCAGCGAACGAGAAGTAGGTCCGACGCTAGCGAGGATGGCAAAGCTGCGTTCGGTGTGCCTCGAAAGGGTTGACTTGGGTCTGATATCGAAATCTTCTCGCATGAAGCAATCGATCATTGGCGCAGGCCCTATATCTCGCACGGAAGGAGACCGGACCGCCATGCAAAGGCGTGATGTTCTGAGCGGATTTGCGTTCACCCTGATCGCGGGGTTTGCAAGGCCCGTTCTCGCTCAGGAAGGGCGTGTGATCGTCAGCAAGATTGCTCTTCTGGATGGTCGCGTAGTGATGCCGGTTACGATCTCGGGCAACGGGCCATATCTGTTTCTGCTGGACACAGGCGGGGCCGGTAGCCTGATCGATGCGAAGCTCGCTCGCGAGTTGAAGCTCCAATCAACGGGTTCGGTCAGAACGCGCGGTGTCGGTGGGCAAGCAGTGCTCGGCAGTTACACCGCAAGGGACGTCATATTCGGCGGTGGCGCGCGACAACCCGTCGTGTCTCTTTCGGCCATAGACGGAGGTTTCGGCCCTCGGGTGCGCGGCTCATTGGCCGCAGGGATTCTGACGACCGTCGATAGCGATCTCAATATCGAGGCAGGCGAATGGCGAGCCTATCCGGATGGTCGTCCCGAGCGTGTGGGATTTGTGAAGCTGGAACGTGCGATTCGCAGTGACGGCACACTGGGCCGCAACGCTGCTTCGCCCCGCTTGTACGGCGATATACAAGTCAACGGCATGGTTCTCGATTGTCTGCTCGATACAGGCGCGCCAGGGGCCATCTCGATCAGCTACGACAATGCGCGCCGCCTGGGGTTATGGGATGATGCGCGGCCCTTCACCCCGCAGGCGACAAGCGGGATTGGTGGCAGTGGCGGGATCGGCAGAATCGTGCGGGCCGATAACGCCCAATTTGCCGGTCAGCGTCTCGATCGACCGCTGGTCCTGCTGCGTGGCCCCTCTGATGGCGCGCGGGGTCATGACGGCATCGTCGGTCTGTCGATGCTTCGCGGCTTCAACCTCTCGACGGAAGTCAGGACACGTTCCCTTTGGTTGCAGCGCCATTCCGATGCCGCGCCTTTGCCGGAGCGTTATGGGATGTCGGGTCTATGGCTGGAAAGCAAAGGGAACGAAATCCGTGTCGTGGCCGTGGGGACCGGTAGTCCTGGCAAGGCAGCTGGCATTCAGGTCGGGGATCGGATTGCCGGTCTCGATTTCCGGTCGGCGATCGCGAGCATCACGGGGCCTCCGGGTAAAAGCGTGGAACTATCCGTCGCGAACGGCGATCAGACGCGATCTGTTCGCTTCGCTTTGACCCCCTTTCTTTGATTGCCTGTGCTAATTGATCCCGCCTTTCCGATGGTTTTGCGCAACGATGCTGCGCTCATCCATCAGGACGCTGTGCGACGCGATTTCGCGATCAAGAGCAGTACGTTCGAACTCTACGCGCTGGCGGGACTGACGCGCGGCGAAGATAGAATTTGGGCAAAACTTGATACCATCGGCAAGGGCAGGCAGCGATACGACATCTTTCAACGCCTGATCGCGCGCCAACCCGCCCTCCGGCTTGCGCTGCTTCTCGACGATCTCGCCGAGGCTTTGCTCTTCGTCGGCGTAGCCGATCTGCGCACGCGCGAAGGCGCACTGCTGGTGCTGGAATGGATAGATGACAATTTCGGTGCCCCGCTGCTCCCACCATCGGTCTTGAACATGTTCAGGCCCAAATTGCGGGCGCTCCGGCGGCGGCGCTTTGGTTGGGTGGTTCCGCCGCAAAGCGGGGGAAAGAACCATGGCGCGGCAAGAGAAGGCGATGGCCCAATGGAATATCCCCGCGTGTGGCTGTCTGAACCGCAGTTCGAACGCTATCGCGCCGATGCTGATTGGTCCGCAATTTTTGATGACGACGCGTCGCCCGGCGCATAATGCCGGGCCATGGACGAACATATGCAGGCTATCATTCTCGGCGTGGTGGAGCGCGCACCACAATGGGTCAGGCACGATCTCGAAGCGAAAGATGCCGGTGTCCGTGCGCGGGCGGAAGAGACGCTCGCGGCGATGATCACCAACGCGCTCAAAGCCGAGACGCCGCCGGCGGCGCAATCGACTGCGACAATGCAGGACTGAGCGCCCCGCGATGTCGTGACGATTGCTTCCCCAGGTTATATCATGCTCGCCCGATACCCTCGGGAGATGTGGCATGGACGATACGGATATCGACACCGACCGGATCGATGAGGCGGTGCTGGCGCTGATGTTCCTGACGCTGCATGGCGAGCACCGATTGTTCGGCACGGCAAGAGCCTGGAAGTCCTTCGACTGGGACGCGCTGGATCGTCTGCATGCGCAAGACCTGATCCTCGACCCGGTGGGCAAGGCAAAATCAGTCGTGCTGACACTTGAAGGTCGTCGTCGTAGCGAGGAACTGTTCTACCGGCTGTTTGCCAAGGGCGGCTGAAGTTTCAGGCGTCTGCGCCCAGCATTCGCAACCAGTCCTCGAAGCGCTTCGGGCCATTCTCGACCACATCGAGCACGCTCGACATGCGCTCGAAGACGTTCTCCCGTGTGATCGACATCCGCGCGGCGATCTGATCCAGGGACAATTTCTCGGCGGAGAATAGAAGGACGGTTTCCCGCAGTGGTTCCGGCAACGTCTCGATCAGCAGGATCGCGACGCTAAGGTCGTCGTCCATCCTCCGCTTCCAGACGACCGGCTTGTCGATGCCCATGGCGCACAAACGATCCGTGCAATACCGTCGATGTCGCTCGCGCAATACTCGCTCGGTAGGACTGATCTGGGCGGCTCGCCAGCGCCTTGGCTTGTCGCCGTCGAGCATGGCGACGATCATCCCCAGCGCCTCGGCGATGCAGGCCATCACCGCAGTCATGTCGATGGAGAGGCGGCGAGCGATCTCTTCAAAAGCGAGATCGTCGGCCTGATGCATTCTGAGCACCACGCGGGAAAGCACCGGCAGGCGCTTTACGGCATCGAGATAGGCGGTGCGCATATCGGCCGTGGGGTCAGGCAAACTGCACATGATCCGCCTCCTGTGGACCTTCCTCCAGCGCCTCCAGCCTTTCGATGCATACAGCCTGCACCAGCTTGTAGAGAGCGGCGGTGCAATCCATGGCCCAGGCCACTTCCGCAGGCGTAATCCGGTATGAGCGCCGTTAGCGTCCGCGCTCGTGGTGTAATTTCCAGTGTAGATTGAGGTTGTCGCATGGGGTGGGGCATGCCCCACCCCATGCGATTTCGATCTCGGTGGCCACCGGGCTCATCGGTAAGGTGGAGT
>Ga0180008_1000494_pt1 | contig 32827 bp, 23 predicted proteins | sample MM_PW_MetaG_FD_121121 | JGI IMG/M metagenome (GOLD analysis project Ga0180008, IMG submission 121121) | Groundwater microbial communities from the Aspo Hard Rock Laboratory (HRL) deep subsurface site, Sweden - MM_PW_MetaG | ecosystem: Environmental > Aquatic > Deep subsurface > Groundwater... | reverse complement strand
TATAAAGCGGTGTCGTTTCAGGATGTCTTTGGGCATATACTCCTTTCTCCACATAGATATATACCGAAATTTGAAAAAAAACTGGAAATTTTTAGTTTTCATGACTTAAATGGATTTTTTTATCGAAATATATAATAATTACACCAGCACGTGAGAAAAACAGGATGCAACTAACCAGACACAGACAGACCTCAGTATCTTCGATGCTCCGGCTGCGCAACTATGCTTTTCCACCAGACCTACGGCTTTGGCATGGCTCTTGCTGTTTTGGTCACAGACCTGGTTGGTTCTAAACAGGTTTTGTTTTGAGTACAAACTGCCCAGTTAAAACTACCAGGCAAGACCCACGCCAACTCCCCTGTGGGGAGACGCCTTCGGCTGGTGAAAAGCGTCGATCTGCTGTATAAACAATCATTGAATGTGGATTACCGGGCAGAATATCAATAAACCCACCATGACTTTTGGTTTCAAAACCTGTGGCTTTTTTGAAAATAGTACTAATAGGCGAATCCCCTGAATCGGGTTCTTTATAATTCCCATCAAAAAAACATGCGGGATATTTTGATTTAAAAAATTCAAATTGAGATGAAGCTGCTGCAAATCCAGAGGAATCTCCAGAAAAAATATTTTCTAAATCTATCCATGCAGGTAGCGAAACCCCCTCACCACCTCTATGAGTTGCCTGATATGCCTTAATCTTCATAATGTATCCATGATATGTTTTGATTACAGCTTTATATTCCGAGAGGTTCCTACTTCCGGTTTGTTCTAAATACGTATAGCACCAATGTTTTGGCAGTTTAAAAGATTTACCCAGCAGTTCAATGGTCTGTTCGCCTTCGTTGATGTTTGGTTTACTTCTGAATAAATCGGAGAGTTCGCTAAAAGCCTGAGATGTTTTTTTTTCTGCAAGATATGTAAGACAGTAATTATACATATACTGATAGTTGGTTGTCATCTTGAAAAGAATCTTATTTTGATTTCTTGCTTCTTCGTATTGACCAACTTCTATAAGATGATTAATATACCTTTCTATATATTCCCTTTTTTTTTCTAATGTAGTTGCAGTATCAATTTTTTTTTCGTAATATTTATCTGCCGTAAATAGGGAGGTCACGGACATGATAATAGTCAGCAGCACATGTAACCTGGTTTGTTTCAACGGGAGATAGAAGAGTTTGCATAAATGAGCCATATATTCGACTTGCTTAAATATTATATCAGAATTTTAATATATTACACATGAATTATCAAGCTTAATATCAGTCAGCGTGCCCGTTCGGCTATTTGCCATCAAGGTAGCCGCTGAAGTCTGTCTATAGCCTGGCGATAAAGTTATCCATAACTGTTTGATATGCTTCATCAAGATTATAATTTTTGACCAGTATAAGACCGTTTGTATCACTGCGGAAATCAGGGTCTTTTATTTTCTGCTGGAGATTCATAATATATTCATCCTTGCTTATGGACGTTTTATCATGCGTAATATACTGCTTGAAACAATGGCACACCCTTTCACACTGTATCTTGTGATTTTTAAGAATGTACCACAAGTCAAAAAGATCCCTGCCTTTTTTTCTCTGGTATAGCGCTCTAAGCTTGGTGCCGAGTAATTCTTCAATGGGGTAAGTAATAATGTTTGCCTTGCCGGAAAACCAGCGTGAATCTATTAAAAATTGCTTTTCAATTCTCCCAAATACTGAAAAGCGCTCCCGGCAGTTTATTTCAATTTTGAGTTTTAACGGGACAAAGGGTGCAATTTCCGAATTAAAGCGGAATATTATTGTATTGTTTTTGTTTTTCTGATTAACTCGTGGAGAACCGTCAATAAATGATAACCGTTCTTTGATTTTATCAATAACTTTGCCAATTGGTTTTGCTTCAACTTGTACCAAATCTATATCCTCGGAATACCGTACTGGTTTTTCTATAAATAATTTATTAAGAGCAGTGCCTCCGCGAAAGGCAAGATTTTGCATTATCATTTTATCTGAGAATAGCTCAACAAGCGATCGTGAAATTACCAGATCCTGTTCAACTTGCTGATCAAGCTGCCAAGGGGTTTTCTGGCGCCAAAAAACAATATCAGCGCGCGGTATCATTTATTCAGCTTCCAAATGAGTATTTACAATAATATTCCATCGGTTTTTTTTTTTGGTTTTTTTATTAAACAGTTTCGGTTGTAAAAGTGTAGGAAATGTTCTGGTACTTTTTATTTTGTTAAAAACTATATCAGCAAGATTCTTCTTTTTAAGTATTTTTTCCATGATATAACCAAATCTTTGCAAACTCGCATTGGGAATATTGTTTTTCAAAGCCGTCCTGAATACGTCGGGATTCAGTTTGTCGAGCATTTCGTTTATCAGGTCTACACAGCGCCCTAGGCCGCCGATATAATTAAAATAATTAACCAGATCCAGGCAGGTTAACTCCGGACAGCTTACGTGGATATAACCGGTATCAGTTTTCATTTTACTGATCCCGGATTGGGGTAAGTGTTTTCTTGATATAAAATTAATCGAAGTATCCTTGACGGATATTTTTCTTATCGGCGGCATATTGGTGACAATATAAAAATCCTGCGGCTGCTGAGAACATGCTCCCTGTAAACCGGCAGCGCTTAACAACCCTACATAATATGGTTTTTTTATGAAACTCATGAGTTCATCAATAAATAGCGGAACCGGAAGTGTCCCCTTTGCTGAATATTCCGGCGGAATGATTATATAGAATCTTTTTCTAATTGAGAGTATTTTCTCTTTTTTTGACAAGCGCAATAAAGACTGCTGTATGGCAGTTTTGTTGACTTTAAATTTTTTTTTTAGTTCATCCAGAGTAAAACTGTATCTGCCGCCGGCCTGAAGTCGAAAAATAAAATCTGAAAGGTAATTTTTATGATTTTCAAGCATATGTTTTATTATACTATTAATATCATTTAATGAATATTATTGCAAACTAAAACTTTGGCCAGTTTACATCACTTTATCACACTTAATAATTCCCTACGACGGGCGTCTGCTCATCAAGGCATAGCCGGATTCGAGAATAACCCTGCTGCGGCGATACGCGCCATTTCACCGGGCGGACAAGGATAAATTTCTATCGGTGTTTTCCGCATTGACGGAAGAGAATCTCCTGCCCTTTCGGCAAAAAAAGAATCAAGAAACTGAATAAGCGCCGGCTCAAAATGTGTCAATGCGCCAGTAAGGAGAATACGGTCAGGGTTTTGCAGGAGAATAAGCGGTTCCAGCACGTACTTTAAGGATAATAGCCGTTTTTGAATAAAACTACGTATCAGTTTGTCGCCTTCCCGGTATGTGTTTACTATAAATGAAAAATCAATAGAATCTATTTTTCTATTTGCAGGAATACAAAGAGTCCTGCCGGAATGACTTCTGTATAACTTTTTAACACTTTCGATTATGGAGGGTACTCCCAGTATTGTCTCAACACACCCGATCCGGCCGCAGCCGCACTTTTCCTGATTTCCGGGTACCGGCAGGTGCCCCGCTTCGCCTTCACAGCCTCCCTGTGATTCATAGACGCCGTTTTTGTGTATCACACAACAGCCGATGCCGTCATTTAATTCAATAAGCGCGGTTGTTTCATCCGGATATTTTCGCGATGCGCTGAGAGCGATGGTATGAAAAGTTTTTTCCATCCGAAAAGACCATTTCATTTTCCGGCACAGTCCGACGGCAGCTTCGGCAATTTCCGGCACACCGGGGATGGACGATCTCCAGCGGTTATGGTGTGTGTCAAAAAAACCCGGAAACGCAAATGCTACTCCGCAGAAATTGTCTGGCCCGGCAGCGCTTATCCTGAGCGTAAATTTTTTCAGTATTTTTATTATATTCCGGAGGCTTTCCAGACGGAAATTTATTTTTTGAATTTCCTGAGTCGTGCCGCCGTACTGAACCGCGACAAGCAGTAACTCCCCGCCGGTGATTTCTATTCCAACCGAACATTTATATGACGGATTTATAAAAAGCGACAGGCTGCGCCTGCCCCGTCTTTTTTCAAATACTTTTTTTTCTGTCACCGCACCTTTACGGCGGAGCATGGTGATTATATTGATTATTGTGGGAAGACGAATGCCGGTACGCGCAGCTAATGCATGCCGTGAAATCCCGGGTTCATTCTGCATGATGCTGAGTATCAGCGATATATATGCTTGTATCGGACTGAAAGATTTTTCCATAGGCTTTCGCTGACTTACCTGTCGGCAGACCCTTCCGGCAAAGAGGAGGGAAGAGCTTCCCAAAAGCAGCCGGTGTTATCCGTAGAGTTCCCGGACAATCCTTTCCGTGTCTTTATTGTGCAGTCTGGTTTCCGGATGCGCAAAAAAAGATCGCATTCTTGTTTTTGTTTTTTCGGACAGAATATTCCATATCCTGCTTCTCTTTGCCGCATTTGCCTTTAAAAACATGGCGGTAAATACTCTGAGCTGAGAATTTGCAAATCCGGCTTCCTGCATGGAAATTCCGGTTTCCTCCGCGCTCCTGTAATCTTCATTTACCGCGGCGCACATCATGTCGCGGAGGATGTCCATCCATGCCTTGGTCTGCGCGGCCGTATCTGCGGTGTGGAAAAGAATATTTCTGATCCGATCGCTGAATTCCGGCATTAACATGATATCAAGCGCCCGGTCATCAACAGGTTTGTTAAAAATATTTTTAGCCTCAAAGACAAGGCGTTCGGCGCGGCTGTGAAGCCACTCTGCGTACGACATGGCTACTCCACCGCCGTTTGCGAGAAAGTCATACAAAACCGTTATTTTTTTGTTTTTTAATTTTTCTTCACCCCGGGGAGTAACTGCTCCGTTACTGCCGCACAGCACCACTTTTGCCTGAACCGCGTCTGCGTTAGCTGAAGTGATCGCGTTTTCGAGCGCTGCCGGGATGAGAATATCGCAGGGCATACCGAGCACCGCGGCGCCCTGGGCAGCGCCTTTTATTTTTGATGTCCCGGTGTCTGCATTCAGCACACTTGCACGGAGAGCTTTTTCCGGATGAGTGCGGGAATCGGCGACTGCTTTTAAAAGTACCGCAGGGTCGAGATGCTCGCCCACAATTGCTCCGCCGGCATCTGCTACGGCGACAAGGTTTACTCCATACGGCATAAGCTGTTCCATGATTGAACCGCCGACATCTCCGGAACCCTGCACGATAATTCTTTTGTTCTTTAGAAGACGCGGAAAAACAGATTCATTAAGGACTTTCCAGTCCTTCTCGCTGATGCATGATTTGCCCGGGCTAGCGAGAAGCATTTTTTCATCGACGCCGGTAAAAAGTTTTAATAGCTTTTTTTCATCGGAGGATAATTTACTTTCGCAAGGCCATTTATCATCAAGATATAAATTCGCTGCCGCGGCAAGAAGTGAAAATCTCAGTCCGCTGCCTGTCGCGCCTGTTCTTGCGGCAAGACCACGTCGGGGTTTTCCGGTCATTTGTCCGGCGGTGACAAGATCAAGGTATTCTTCGCTGTTCACGAGCGCATCAAGAAGCAGACTGTTTTCCACATCCACGCCGTAATTTGAAAGCAGTATCTCACGCGCCTGCTCTACGCTTACAACGTGACTTCCGATAAGCGCGACACTGCGCTTTGCTCCCCATGCCATAAGCGCGAGATCGCGTACCGCGCTTTTTTCCCCTTCCCAGATAAGACCGATTTCCTTTCCTCTGCAGCCGACATCGCCCGCAGGCACATCGAGGTCCGGCCCGGTAACAAGGCTCAGCGCCTTTCCGCTGCTGGTAAGCGAATCTGCATAACGAAGCGGCTGCTCGGCGTAATCCCGCGGATCCATCTTGAAACCGCCTTTGCCGCCGCCGAACATGATTTTTGTTCTGGCACATTTCCATGTCATCATAAATGCAAGAGCTGCTACTTCATCAAAACGCACAATGGAGTCAATCCTAAGACCGCCTTTATATGGACCGCGCGCATTATTATGTTTAGTACGGTAGCCTTCTCTGTTACGGCGTTCATCATTGATTTTGGTATCGACCCAGAACTCGGCAAATGAGTCATACGCGAGCATTTCCGCGAGCACTTCTTCATTTTCAGCAAAACCATTCACGGCAGCGCCTTTGAGAAAAAACCCCATTGAATTAAGAAGAAAATTGCACCTTTTACCGGCGCTGTCGTTTCCGTCATTTTCTTCAACGAGCATTTTGATCGTCTGGATGCCCCTGAAGGTTTTTTCTTTATTCTCACGGGAGCTCACATCGCGGAGCGCGCGTTCAATACGGTCAACAATGCTTTCATCAGCGCGGGAGGTACTCGATACATCTGAAAGTTGCGCGGCATACGTGCCCGTTGACAGCAGAGCTGATACTTCCTCTATGTTGGCCTTACTGTCGAAATATATGGAATATACTCCGATGTTTGATTTGCCGAAAAAACAATCAAAGTATGATCGCTGCATATTAAGGTTTTTTTCAAGAAACAAAGTGAGAATTATTTCTATTTTATGAATATCAGGTTCGGGAAATGCAATGAGCAGACGTTTTGAATTTAGACTGTCCTGCGCTGAACGTGCGGTACGCTTAGTTTCATCATCAGCATCAGCATCAATTGTTTCTATAACTACGGCGGTTTTCCCGGATTTACGGACTTCGTTGTAAGCCCTGAGATGCCGTAAAATGCGGGGGGGTTTAGCAAAACTATTCAGTTCTTCGTTAAAATAATTATCGCCGAGAGATTCAAGAAAGTCGCCGGTGAACGCAAGTTTTTCTTCTACGCCGAATGATTTGATTTTTTCTTTGAGCGCGGCAGCCTCGATGATTTCCTGTTCGCTCATTACAAACCGTACCCGCCCGAGTCTTTCGAAAGTTATAATCCGGATACCGGAGCGGGTTTTGAAAGAATCAAATGAGACAATTCCCATTTCTATATTTTCGCGAACAAGAGAAAACAGCCGGCCGGGGTGATCGCAGCCGACATTCAGAAAGTAGGTGAGTGCCTTTCCGTCATCACTCGCGCGGGTAATATATTCTGTACTGGAGTTAAGAAGCTGCGTAATAATAAAAATATCACCTGCAATTTCTGCTGAAGTATTGCTGTGGTAATACCAATTCGGAAAAAAATCTCCATTAAAATATTCTCTGCATATTTTTTCGACAGTATTAATGTCCATGTGGTAGCGCGTTTCAAGAATGCTGCGCACTTCCTTTCTGCGCTCTCTTAATTGCTGTTGTTTTCTTTCAAAATATGATGTTGAGCTTTCTACATTGTTTGTGTGCATTATTTATCCCCGGATACTGACTTATTGTCGCTGTATTTTACTATAAAACGGATATCTTTATACTTAAATTGCAGAGGAAAACCTGAATTTGAAATAAATGAAAAATAAATAGAGGCGGCTGCTTCTGGTCTGAACGGCACATACCAGGAAAATAAACCGCAGAGAGCGGCTGAGATCACAGAGGAACTACCTCCCTGTATTTCTCTGCGCTCTCCGCAGTTAAAATCCGCTGTTAGTTAATCTGTTTCAGCGCACCAGAAGGGTTTTAAATATTTTACTATAATGGTTATTTGTTCCGTGGTTATTTTTTATACGCGTCAAGCACCTTTGTGACCGCATCAATCATCATCTGTGTATGACGTTTTTCATACACGGGATGTGTGAAAAATGACAACACTTTTGTCTCGAGCGATTCGGCAACCGGACAGTGAATTGACGAATAATCAATTTGCCGGGCTGCGGGATCATTGAACGGATAGTTTTTAGATCCAAATCCGCGTCTATCCGTATAGGCTTTTTCTTTATACATACGCGGCCATTGTACAGTATATATCGGTACCCCTTCTGCAGCAACTGCTTTCGCTATTTTTTTAATATCTGCATTCAGTGTATCCATTTTAAGCGTTATCGGCGCCCACCAGAATGAGTTTTGCCGATCATCTGTATCTGGTGCAGTTGATTCAACGCAGGGATGATTCTTCATTGCCGCATTAATCATTTTTCCGTTTCGATGGCGGTTTTTTAAATTCCAGGAGTCGAGAATAGCGAGCTGCTCAATCCCTATTGCGGACTGCATTTCAGTCATCCGGTAATTGAATCCGACACGGCGGTGAATATACATCAGTTTTGATTCAAGTTCAAGCAGACGAAGCCGCTCACGGACATCGTACCCATGATCTCTGAAACTCCGGGCTTCCCAGCCGGTTTCTTCATCTTTTGTAACCACCATACCGCCTTCGCCGCCTGTGGTAAAATGCTTACTTTGGCAAAAACTATAGCAGCCTACATCGCCTATTACTCCGGTTTTTTTACCCTTGTAAATGCCGCCGAAACACTGCGCACAGTCTTCTATTACCTTAAGATTATGCTTTTTTGCGATCGCAAGGATAGGATCCATATCACAGACAATACCGTACAAATGAACGGCAATGATTGCTTTGGTTCTTTCGGTAATTTTAGATTCAATGTCACTCGGGTTGATGGTGTGATCGGTATTCACATCAGCGAAAACCGGCAGCGCTCCCGCCTGCAGAATACAAAAACTGGATGCAATAAAGGAGTAGGAAGGACAGATAACTTCATCGCCGGGGCCGATGTTCAGCGCGGCAACTGCTGTATGCAGGGCTGAAGTACCGTTGCTGGTCGATATGGCCATTTTGGCTCCGTTCCATTTCGCAAATTTTTCTTCAAACTCAGTACCTTTTTTTCCTGTCCAGTAGTTTACCTGACCCGTAGCAAGCGGCTTCATTGCTGCTTTTATTGTTTTCTCATTAAGGTACGGCCACATCGGGAACTTTTCTTTCGTTACCGGTTTTCCGCCGTCCACTGCTAACTTTACACTCATTTGTTTCTCCTGTATGATTATATTTTTATAATTATGAAATTAGATTTTTTTTTATTACTTTAAATGTAATTAAGTATCTTGATTAAGTAATTTTAATTTTTTTACCGGTTTTTGAGGATTTGTACGCCGCATCAATTACTTTTGCGAGATGCAGACCGTCGAGAGCCGAAATTTCAGGATCTTTTCCTGAAAGCACTGCGTTGCTGAAAGATTCAATTTCGCGGGTGTAGAGGTTCCCCATGGTACCGGTAAGTGAATGTGCTTCTAATTTTGACTGATCCTGTTTAGCGTTATACGCTGCATTCGGATCGGCTGCATAAATACGCGCTTCGCCGCCGTCGTCCTGCGCCATTGTGCCGTATGCCCGGAGCGAGCCGCCTGTGCCGTAAAGTTCAAACGGAGTAAAGCATGCGGCATCAGGTACATTGAAATTACTTTCGCTTACAGCAGCCGCGCCATTTGATAATTCGAGAATTACGGCTGCGGAATCGTCAGAGGCATATTTAAAAGTTTTTGTTCCGATAACGGCGGTAACGGCAATGGTTTTTAAACCGGAAATATACTCAATCAAATCGATGGAATGCACACCAAGGTCGATAAGCGCGCCGCCGCCTGAGAGTTTTGGATTTTGCCGCCAGGCTCCGGCCATGTCCGGATACCAGCATGAAAACTGTGCGTGTCCGGAAACAATTGTTCCAAGAGTGCCGGCAGTAACTGCTTCTTTCATTTTCTGATTGAGAGTTCCGAATCGCATCATTAAACCGACCCCGAGTTTGACGCCTTTTTTAGTGCAGATATTAAGAGCTTTTTCAGCTTCGGCAGCATTAAGACCGACCGGTTTTTCTACCAGAATATGCTTGCCGGCTTCGGCAGCTTTGGTGATTTGCCCAAGATGCAAATGTACCGGTGTGGCAATGTACACCGCTGAAACGGCGTCATTTCCGAGTAATTCATCGATATTAGCGCTCGCCTGAGCCATAGGGTATTTTTTGGCAAGATCCGGCATACGTTTTGCATCAGCATCGAAAAAAACCTTTAGTTCAGCATTATTTGCTTTCAGCAGACCGGGAATAGTGCGTCTGTCGGCAATCCCCCCTGCCCCGATAACGCCCCAGCCGATTTTGGTGTTTACAGAAGTCATTTAAATCTCCTTATTATTTTTTTTAAAATTATATCCTTTACCTGAAATTACTTTTTGCCAGGAAATTTTATGCATGAATTATAAGTTAAAAGGACGGAAATGTCAAGTAAAAATTAAAAAAAATACGTAACCGTAATTAATTACAGACACATGAAATTCGGGGTGTTGACTTCTGTGTAACAGTGTTGTTTTCAAAAGCAAATATTTTATTGCGAAAAACGTGCAAGGGGAGACTCCCGCAGAGGCGCAGAGGCGCGGAGAGAGAAAGAGAAAGGGAAGGCGCCTCATGCACACGAAGTGCGAAACAAAACAGCACCCCACGAGGGGGTTATAAGCGAGCGCCTCTTGCACGGACCTGCGGGAGCATGTAAAAACCATGAATGAACATGAATTTTTAATTTAGTTAATTTTTCTATAACCAAGTGAAAGTGTCTCGCTAAACCGGTAATTCAGAGCATGGATTGTTGAGTAGTAGTTTTGTTTTATATAGCCAAGTGGGAGGGTTTCGCAAACAGTAACTCATGAGGCGTAAAGAATGAAAAAATGGCAGGATGCCACATTTTTTTCATTCTTTCCGAGTGCAGCCGCGGCCAGGATGGCAGTGGCAAACGTCCGAATGGATTACTGTTTGCGAAACACTTCCACGGTGCTTTTAGAAAAAAAAACCACCTTACTAACGACCACCTGAATTACCGGCTTTCGCGAAATACGCTATCCGCTTATCCAAATCCGGCATGCGTGCGATGGTTTCAGCGCTGAAAAGAGCATTTTTTAAGTCAATTGTTGCGACGCGTTCAGATCCAATGAGCGCGTAGGTTGAATCAAAAAGGTTCCGGAATTCATCCCGGCTCAGGGCGGGACAGATAAATTTTTGCCTTGGCGAATTTATATCCTCTCCGCTTATTTCAAACAATTTATGTTTTTTGCACAACTCTTTGACCCGCATGAGCTGCGCATGAGTATTTCGCGACGGCATATAGGTGACCGCATTAAAGCCCAGTGAGGAAATGACACTGAAAAGTTCTTCTATGTAACTGTCTTCAAACTGTTGCGCGCGTTTATCTCCGGTAACGGAATCAGTTACATCTCCGAGGTAGGCATACGCGCTTACGGACCCGGTACGCACGCACATTGCAATTACTTCACGGACATCAGGACATTCCATCGTTGCATCAACATAAAAACTCTGCACAAAAGATCCTTTCAGTACGCCGAGCAAATCCCATGAGTAATACACATTATCCTTATCAAGCAGCATTTCCCGTGCAGATTCTGATATGATTATGTTTAGTTTTTTTTCTAATAATTCAACCGTGTTTTTTCCTCTGCCTGCGGTTTCTTCAATTTTTTTTCCGAGCGCGAAAAGTATATGTCTTTCGGTAACCGCACCGCCCTCGTGCGACATCGACAGCGGAAGCACATCAGAGGTAAAATCGAGCCGTATGCCGGAACCGGTGAGCAAAGCAGAAATTTTATTTGTCATTTTATTGTTTCGCACATTCCGCGCTTTCCGGTAGGGATCAAGATACGCATTCCACTCCATGATCTGAGTATGCGGAATGCCATGTACCGCCATATATACGACGGTTGTTTGATCCGGATTATTAATCCGTCTTCCTGCAAGCGGAGTGTCTGCCATTGAGACGCGACATTCAAGGCCGATAGTGGTGCGGAGTCCGAGTATTTCGCCGGCGGCGATAAATTCATCTGCACCTGATATGCTGTCATGGTCCATTATTCCTGCAGTGGCAAGACCGGCATTGTACGCAGCGCACACGGCTTTTGCCGGAGAGTAGGGAGAAAATGAATAAAACGTATGAATATGATTATTGACGCTGTCTGCCGGCGAAGGCTCCGGAATAAATTTTTCATCGATTAAACACCTGAGTTTTTTTACTGCCTCAAGACGGACATTTTTTCCGGGGTGATTCAAGTCACTTATGTTTTTATCCGCATCAATTTGGTTATTCATATAAATTTTCCGGGCAGGGATTATACCTGTGAAAGAAACGAATTGAGATACGCGGACATACCTTCCGGGTAAAAAGGTTCAACCGGTTTTTTTGTAATACTGAAGAGGTTTTTCATGCTTTCCGGCTGTATTTTTTCTACTGCAGCCTTGCCGAGAATTGCGGCACCGAATGCGGTTGCTTCATCGAGGCTGGTAAGGTAAAAAGAAGAATTGGGGTAGAGCGCGGTGAGCAGCCTGTTATATGCGGTGTTTTTCCGGAATCCGCCTTCGGTAAAAACCTGAATCCCGTCATACATATCCGCGCGGTCAAGCGCGACTTTGGTCTGCGCTGCTACACTTAGTACAAGCACTGCATATGCCTTCTCATAATTCATGAAAAAAGGCGGAATACCCGAACCGTTTTCTGCTCCCGCAAACGGATACACTTTTCCAGCTTCTACAATGCGCGGCGGAGAGTCGGGAAACTGCCCTGTACCTTTGGTGATACTCGGAAGAATAAACGCATTTTTCTTACTGATTATCTCTTCCAGAAGGGAGGCATTAAATTGGAGATGATCGGTGCGGTTATTAATTTTCTGAAGCAGTTTCAGGTAAGTTTCGAACTCAAGTCCTCCCATAAAGATACTTGTTTTTACCGGCGCACCGAAGGCGCTGAGATTAAAGAAAACGATTTTTCCAAGCTCGTCCTTTTTAAAAGATACGCGGTCTTTTTTGTGCATAAGCACGCACCACGTTCCCGTTGAGTTAAGGACGAAATCATCATCCATACTGATTAGATAAGGAAGCAGTGATGAATTGGAATCGTGGATACCGTAAGTAACTATTGTATCCTGATCAAGACCGGTCTCTTCTGCCGCCCCGGGTGTAACCGTGCCGAGTATATCCCATGGCTTTTTCATTTCAGGCGGAAGTTTTCCGGTAATGCCGAGTTTTTCCGCGACCGAAGAATAAGAGTTTTTCGTGAAATCCCAAAGATAGGTATGACAGCCCATATACGTACTTTCACTTCCTGCTTTACCCGTAAGAAGAAATCCCCAGTACTGCGGATAATTGAGTATGTATTTTGTGTCCGCAAACGCGGCGGGAAACTTTTTCTTTGCATAGTAAAGACTTTTTGCAATATTTATTAACGCCATAAAATCAGGTGTAGCGGTAGTTTGCTGTAAGTCTTGGGCCTTACCGAATTCCCGGTAAAATTCCCGGTGAAAATCATCACCCGGCTCACTGGTATAGGATATTTCCGGTACAGTAATTTCTCCTTTCTGATTCACGCATACGTATGTGGCGCCATGTGTGGTTACCGACACCGCTTTGATATGATACTTTTGAGAGATTTTTTTCAGAGACGAGAAAAAGAACCGTTTAATTTCAGCGATATTATCATGCATGAGTCCGGAAGGTTCGTATTCGGTACTGCGGAACTCTTCAATGACCTGCACATGTTCATCTGTTTTCCTGAGCAGATGATCGTATATCATTACTTTTTTATTAGTCTTGCCAATGTCGAGTACTGCAATAAAATATTCTTTTTTTTCAGTTCTTTTCATCTTTGACTCCAGCTGCGGTTTTTTTTGCGAGCATAATATAATGCAGCGTGTTTGTTTTTATTCCGGAAACTTCATCCATTGTCAGTTCGCGGATCATTTTGGCCGGACTGCCGAGTATGAGAGAACGGGGAGGGAATTTTTTTCCTTCGGTAACGAGCGAACCCGCACCGACTATGCATTCGGTGCCGATAACCGCATTATTGAGGATAATGGCACCCATACCAATCAGCGAGCCGTCATGCACCGTGCATCCGTGCAGAATAACTCCATGCCCGACGGTGATCATGCTGCCGATATCGGCGGGCATTCCAAGATCAGTATGTATCACACAGTTTTCCTGGATATTTGTGCCGTCTCCGATCCGTATGGGTTCTGTATCTCCCCGCACTGTTGCGCCGTACCAGACTGAAGAATCTGTACCGAGTACGACCTGTCCGCACACATGTGCATTCCATGCCACAAAGGCCGCCCGGCCGCAGTCGGGAATAAAATTATCAAACTTTTGAATCATTTGACAAAATCACCCGACAGAATCATTTTCAAATTTTATCCGCATGCGCGAGGAGGTACTCCTCAGCTTCAACTGACCAGAGTCCGTTGTGCATTTTCGTAATCTCTGCAAGCTTTCTGAATACCGAATTGGTTATCCCCTTTTCGGCAAAGCTGTCTATTGCGGTGAGCGGCATATTTATATTTGTGTAGATCAGCTTTTTCCCGCCGGGTATTTCCGGAAGGTGCAGTGTTGTGGGTATTGCTGAATCAATTCCGCCGATGTGGGTAATCATAACCGCTGGATTAACCATTGCGCGGCTCATCATATCAAGCGATTCCCGCATATCGTCAGTATTTCCGCCGCTTGTTCCCACAAGATGCGTTGCTGCATAATGTACATTGTAAAAATTAAACTCCGCCTTAAACTGCTGATCTGTCGGGCCGGCAAAAAAGTTAAGGCATCCGTCGCGTCCGAGAATACGGTCGCCCTGTTCAATAACGGGCCGTACCGGCGCAAAGACCATTACGTCATCAAACCCTGTACCGCCTGAAAGTTCCATAAGGTCTTTTACAGGATCAGCAGCAGTTTTTGTGTTAACATATTTCAATGTGACACCGTTTTTACCTGCCAGAGCGGGAGGAAACAGCATTTCAGCTCTTTTAAGCCGCGCATCATCAATATCGGTGACAATCAGCAGTCCGGGTTTACGGCTGCAGTGAATAGCATAATCAATTGCGCCGAGTCCCATTGGTCCGACTCCCGCGAGAAGCGCCATTTTACCGCCTTCTACAATTCCCATATCATGAGAATATGACCCCGCAGTGGTATGATAACTTGCGTGGAACGCGCCGACAATGCATGACATAGGTTCGGAGAGTGACGCAGGAAAATAACCTTCACCACTGTACTCAAGGAGACAATTGAGTTCCATAACCTCATTGGGCATAATCACATACGTTGCGCTGCCGCCGAGATTTTGATAAGAATAACCCGGCGCAGAAAGAATGCCCACAGGGCCTTTTTCAAAATTAAGGGCAGGCTGAATGGAAAATTTCCGTCCTTCATTAAACTTATTTTTCCATTTTTTCCCGATTTTTACCATTTCACCGCAAAATTCATGACCAATGATAGTTGGATTCGCGGCAATATCAGCCGGAACTCTTTTATGATCAGTTCCCTGTTTGGCCGCTTTATAGCTTGACATACAGATACTGTCCGAAACCACATGCGCGAGAATTTCATCGTCCCTGATTTCGGGGAGTTCATATTCCTCAAGCCGTAAATCCATTTTTCCGTACAGGCGTACCGCTTTGGTTTTCAAAGTTATACTCCTTCTCTGTTGCGCCGCAGACTTTCCGCACTGGTAAAATTGGTGCGCACCGTGTAACCGGGAAGCGGTACAATTTTTTCATGAATGGCGTCAAGAAACCATTCTTTCTGGGGAAAGTAAAACTGCTCCATTTCAAACTGCGGGGTTATCCAGTTTCTTGAACCAAGAACGACCGGAGGGGCGTCAAGATCATCAAACGCTATCTCACTGATTGTCTGCGCCATATCTTTAAGAATTGATCCGCGTGAAGTGGCATCGCTCGCGAGAATAATTCTGCCGGTTTTCTTAACTGACTCAAGTACTTTTGCGTAATTAAACGGTACGATGCTGCGCGCGTCAATTACTTCCGCGGTCATACCGTATTTTTCTTTAAGCGCATCAGCGGCCTTGAGGGCGGGGTAAAGAGTTGCGCCTATGGTGAGGATTGTTATATCATTTCCCTGCCGCTTCACATCAGGCTCTCCGATAGGAATTTCGTAATATCCTTCCGGCACACCGCCTTCATGAAAAAGCTCACCGATGTCATATAACCGCTGGCTTTCGAAGAAAACAACAGGGTCGGTGCCCTGCAGCGCTGCATTCATAAGACCCTTTGCGTCATACGGGGTTACCGGAAAGACAACTTTTAATCCCGGAATATGTGCACAAAGACTCGTCCAGTCCTGAGAATGCTGTGCGCCGTATTTTGCGCCGACAGATACTCTGATGACTACCGGCATTTTTATCACATTGCCGCTCATTGCCTGCCATTTCGGAAGCTGATTGAATACTTCATCGCCGCAGCGTCCGATAAAGTCGCAGTACATAATTTCTACAAGCGCACGACCGCCGCACATTGCATAACCGATTGCCGTACCGACAATTGCGCCTTCACTGATGGGTGAATTAAAAAGTCGGTGATACGGCAGCGCTTCAGTAAGACCCCGGTAGACCGCGAACGCGCCGCCCCAGTCCCTGTTTTCTTCACCATAGGCCACTAGTGTCGGGTCTTTATAAAAACGGTCGATGACCGCTTCAAACACTGCGTCACGATACTGAAACACTTTTGCTTTGGAAACTTCTTTACCGTCCTTAAGACCGAAACGTTCTTTTTTTGCAATTGCCTGCACCCTTGGATTTTCGGCCATAGCGTGATTAACATCCACCGGGCGGTTTTCCATTTTTTCAACGGATCCGTTACTGAACATCATATCACCGATGGTTTCAGGCGCTTGTACGAGATCGAGCCTTGGTGATACCGCATCGTCAATGGAAAGGGTGAGGACTTTGGTAATTAATGCCGTAGTCTCTTTTTTGATTTTTTCAAGATCACTGTCTTTTACAATTCCGGCAGCAGTAAGTTTATTGCCGTATTCGACTATGGAATCGGAGGATTTCCATGCTTCAATTTCTTCTGCGGTGCGGTAGGAAGACGCATCCGACGGTGAATGGCCGCTGATCCGGTACGTAAGAGTGTCAAGCAGCACCGGTCCGCGCTTTTTATCAAGGATTTCGATTTTACGTTTAAACGCGTCGATTACCGCGAGAGGATTGTATCCGTCAACCCGTTCAGCGTGCATTTGCTCTGCATTAAGTCCCGCGCCGATACGCGCGACAATATCATACCCCATAGTCTCGCCGCTTGTCTGCCCGCCCATGCCGTACTGATTGTTCATAATATTAAAAATAATAGGAAGCCCGCCTTTATGCGCGCCTTCCCAAAGTTTGTTGAACTGGTCCATCACGGAAAACCACAGTCCTTCCCATACCGGGCCGCAGCCGAGTGACGCATCGCCGATATTTGCTACCACAATACCCGGTTTCTGGTTGACCCGCTTATAAAGGGCGGCTCCGACGGAAATATCTCCTGAACCTCCGACTATGGCGTTATTCGGATACACTCCGAACGGAGTAAAGAATGCGTGCATCGAACCGCCAAGCCCGCGGTTAAATCCGGTCGCTCTGCCGAAAATTTCCGCAAGAGCGCCATAGAGAAGGAAATTTTCCGCAAGTTCCTTAACTGTGCCTTTGTGACCATTCTCTACTGCCCTCAGGCACGCGCCTCCGAAAAAGTTTTTCATAATGTCCATGAGTTCGCTATCACTGAGTTTATTGACCGCGCTGAGTCCCTTTGCAAGAATTTCCCCGTGACTGCGGTGGGAACCAAAAATGTAATCGTCAACTCCGAGCTGATACGCCATACCGACGGCGGCGGCCTCCTGCCCTATGGATAAATGGGCAGGTCCGGGATGATTGTACTTTATTCCGTTATATTCACTTTTGATTTTTATTTCATTAATCATTGATTCAAATTCCCTGATAATGACCATATCGCGGTAAATGCGTACAAGATCATCTTTCGAGTAATTTTTTAATTCATCTTTGATAGTTTTACTGTAGTGATTAACCGGTATTGATTTGAAAGTAATTTCGCTTTTCGCGCGTACTGTTTTGGGATCGATAAACTGTGACTTTGGCATGATAATCTCCTGTTTTTATTTAAAATAGTTTCACTTAATGGAAAACAATGTTTCGCGGATAATCTCTGACACAGTAGGATGCGGAAAAACTAATTCCTCGACATCCTGCTTCCGCATCTGCGTTTCAATCATCTGGCATGCGCCGAAAATCATTTCGCTGCAATGACTGCCCATCATATGCACACCGAGTATTTCATTGTACTTTGTGCCGAGCAGTACTTTACAAATGCTCTGTCCGCCTTCATTTTCTGCGATATACCGGCCCGCGTATGTCATAGGCAGTTTGCCCGTACGGTAGGGTATATTATTTTTTTTGGCTTCTTCTTCGGTAAGTCCGACACACGCAACTTCCGGGTTGGTATAGACGACACCGGGTATTGCGCTGTAACGCATAGTATCGTTCTTTCCAAGAATGGTATTTACCGCCACCTCTCCCTCGCGGCTTGCGGTATGCGCAAGGAGTGAAAAGCCGGTAATATCTCCGGCGGCGTACACGTTCGGGACATTGGTGCGGCATTTTCGGTCTATTACCACACCGCCGCGCTCAACCGTTACACCGAGTTTTTCAAGGCCGAATCCGGCAATATTCGGTTTGCGTCCGGTGGAAATAAGGATTTCATCTCCGGTTATCTCTAAAGTGTCCCCGCCTTTTGCAACGACAAGTGTTTTATTTTTAATTTCATTTACTTTCGCATCAAGATGAAACTCAATGCCTTTTTTTTCGTACTCTTTCCGGAGCATCGCGGCAATCTCACGGTCAATTCCGGGAAGAATTTCATTCATCATTTCTATTATTACCACTTTTGAACCTATACTGTTGAAAAAACTGGCGAACTCAAGGCCGATAACGCCACCGCCTACTATTGCAAGAGTTTTCGGCGGTGTTTTAAGACAGAGTATTTCCCGGTTGGTGAGAATTTTTTCGCGCTGCAGTCCTTTAATAGGCGGGACAGCTGCCTCTGCTCCTGTGGCGATAAGTAAATTTTTACACTGATAATTTTCTTTGCCGGACAATACTATAAAATGATCCTGTGCTTTGCCGCTGATTTCTGCATGTCCGCGAACAACAGTAACTTTGTTCTTTTTCATTTTTGAGGCGATACCGCTTACGAGTGTCTTCACCACTTTTTCTTTCCGTTCCATTACCTTTGCAAAGTCAACACTTATCGCACCGGCATTGACTCCGAATTTTCCGGATTCGCGGGCGTGATCGGCAATTTTCGCAGAATTAAGGAGTGTTTTCGTAGGCATGCAGCCTTCGTTTAAACAGACTCCTCCAAGTTCACGCGCTTCAAATAACACTGTGTTAAGTCCGTTATGCCCCGCGCGTTCTGCGGCGACATATCCTGCCGGGCCTGCGCCTATAATACCTAAATCATACATTTTATTCTCCTTTTGTATCTATTGATTTCTATTTTTTAATTTTTAATTTTTAATCTTATATTCTTTTCTTTCCCTTGTCTTTATGCAAGGCAACATTACTTACATCCTTATTGTTTCTATCTGTCTGACCACTTCCTGTAAAAAAGCTGCGGCAGGCGCGCCGTCGAGCACACGGTGATCGATTGTGAGGGACAGACCGATGTGCGGCACAAATGCCGTAATGCCGCCGATATCTTTCGGGCGCAGTACAATTGTGGTAACGCCGAGGATTGCCACCTGAGGAGGATTGATAATCGGCGTGAATACTTCGACACCGAATGAACCGAGATTACTCACGGTAAAAGTGCCGCCCTGCAGAAGCTCGGGGGAGATATTTCCGCTTTTACACTTCGCAAAAAGATCTTTTGCCTGTGCACACAGCCCCCCTAAGGAAAGATCGTCTGCATTCATAACTGTAGGAACCATGAGTCCGCGCTCGGTATCAACGGCTATTCCGAGATGCACTTTGTCGAATAACTGCTGAGAATCCCCGTAAAAATGAGCATTCGCCGCGGGGTGTTTTTTTAATGCCGCGACCGCAGCAAAACACACCATATCGTTAATGGTAATATTCGGCGTTGACGGGTTTTCTGCGATTTGCTTTTTAAGTGTTTTCCGAAGCGACATCATCGCCCGCGCATCCGCACTCGTATGCATGGTAAGCTGCGCGGAATTCTGCAGTGATTCCATCATCTTCTGACTGATGATCTTCCGCATATTGGAAATCTTTTTTACTCCTGTCCCTCCGGCAATAGCAATATCAGAAGTTTTTTGCGCGGGAGACTGTGATGCGGAAGTAAGATCCCCGCAGAGAATCATTCCTCCGGGTCCGCTGCCTGCTGCGGGATAGTGAAGATTTCCGGCTGCGTGCGCTTCCCGCGCCGCTGCAGAAACCCGCGGACCTTTTTGTGCAAATGCCGCGACATCACGCGCGATCACTCTTCCGTAAGGGCCGGTACCTCCGGCTGATTCAGCGGCAACACCGAGTTGTCTGGCCAGGTTTTTGGCCCTGGGCGAAACCGGTGCGCCGGAAGCGGGTGCCGAAGGCCCTGTTCCGGGTGCCGCATTCTGAACTGCGGGATGATCTGTGATCGCTGCACTTTTCCCGGATTCAGACGCGGCTGACGATGAAGCACTGCCGGAAGAAGCTGCAGAACCTTCAGGGCGGAATGGGTCGGCAGATTCACCTTCTTTCCCGATGACGCCGACATTACTTAAAACCGGAACCTCATCATCCTCATTGCGGAATATTTCCAGAAGAATGCCGTCGGATTTTGCTTCTTCTTCAAAGGATGCTTTATCGGTTTCATAGGAAAAAAGAATATCACCGGATTTTACCGGATCGCCTTTTTTTTTAAACCACTTGGTAATAATACATGTTTCTACGGATTGACCCTGACGGGGCATTACTATTGCTTCTGCCATTTTTTTTTCCTTGTTATGTTTTTTCGTTTTTCCACTTTCTTGATTAATCTTATACTGTAATAATTTTTTTTACTATCTCTTTTGGTAATTCTGAAGGCAGAGAATTTTGCGCGGTTTTGTCTGTAATAATCACATCAATACGCGCGGAGGGACAAGTGAGTATTCCTTTAAAAATTGACATTTTCCGGCTATCAATGAGGAGAATTACTTTACGTGAAACTTCTATCATCGCCTTTTTAACTATACTGTCGTCTACATCAAATTCAAGCGTTCCGCGTTGAGAATCAAAACCATCGGCTGAAATAAAACAGAGGGAGAATGAAAATTTTTTTATGAATTGTTCCGTAAAACTGCCGATCAGTGTCTGCGTGCGGCGGTTATGCGTTCCGCCGGTAAGAATCGGCATGCAATTTTTTTTTCCGGCAAGCGCAGAAAATAAGTCGATTGAAGGGGTAATTACATTAATGCCGTAATCGGGAATAAATTCACTCATAAGCGCGCACGTGGTACTTGAATCGATACAGACTGTATCGGACTGCCCGATGAATTCAGCGGCTTTGCGCGCAATACGTTCTTTTGCGGCGACGTTCGTTTTTTCACGGATTTTTTTGGGGATTGCGATGAATTCGCCCTGGGGTCTGACTGCCCCGCCATGCACCCGCTTCAGCATACCGGCTTTTTCTAGTTCGATCAGGTCTCTTTGGATTGTCAGTTTTGGTGTGCTGAGCATGGACTGAAGCATTGCAAGGCTTACCGAATAACTCCGCTCGATTTCTCGGAGAATGTGCTGCTGTCGTTCAAATTTAATCAGGGACATACACTATGCAACTTCCTTCTACGAAGACATCAGATTAAGAATGAAATTTTTTATATCAATACACATCATAAGATATCTAATTATATCATATTATATCAGGAGAAAATAGTTTTGTCAAGGGTTGTAACGAAAGTAATATGTACGAACTACACGTCTAAGGTGATGATTTTAATTTTCGAGGGAAATAGTCCGCGCGCTTCTCACAAAAAGAATGGACGGAAAATCGGTAAATTTTTCAATTTCGCGGTCAAGAAAAAATTCCTTTAAAGATAAAAAAGAATTATTATTAACTTCATCCAAATCTCCGGGAAGTCCCATTAAAATGAGCGCTGCATCGCTTGAATATTTATTTATTGTGTCGCGCAGGTGTTCATCAGAAAACGGCACCGCAAGACTATCTGCAGGGATACGCCCCTCCGAAAGCAGAGTGTAAAGTTCAGCCGATATCGTTTCCACTGTTTCGTCTTTGTCTCCGCGGCGCAGCACACGGATTTTGTACGGATCCGCTCCGGAATCAGAAAGATATCTGTTAATAATATGCGCAAGCAGCAGCATCAGATTTCCGTGAGAATCTGAACGCCACCAGATATCCAGTCTGCCCTGCTTTTGAAGTCTTTTTGCGTTTTTCAGTACAAGTACATTTTTTTTCAGACTGTCCGCCTTTTTCAACAGTTTTATTAAATCAATATTTTTCTCAAATTCCAGAAGAAATGTATTGCAATCCATGCCGGTTGCCTGACGCATTTGCAGAATGCTGCTGCATACTGAATTGGGGTTTTCACTCCGTATAAATCCCGGCTTGATTGCCCATTGTGTTTCAGGCAAGTCAATTTTTTCTTTCTCGGGAAGAATGATATTGAAATCGACCATTCCTTTGTATGAAGCAATAGCCCCGGAAAGCCATGAAACAGAACTTGCAGCAGGCGCGTTGTTTGAAACGGCTATCGCGCTTAAGAGCGGCCTCCAGTTTTTACTTCCCATTATTATTGTTTTAGTGGCCGCCAGAGTCCGGGCGGTAATCGCGTAGAGTACTCCCCACCATATACCCTCAAGCCTGTTGTGGGTTTTGTAACGGAGGATAAGTTCGAATAGTATAAGCTGTGCGATAAGAATTGATATTCCCGTGATTGGGCTGAACATGAGTATAGCGGCAAGTGATGCGGCAAATCCATAAAAAGAAATAAGCCAATGCCCCCGGTTCGTAGGCCGGAAATTGGGATTGCCGCTGAACCTTTCCAGAAAGGCTGAGGCATTAACCCAGCCGTATACTACCAAAAAACAAATGCCGACTACTGTTGCCGCAGTGCTGATACTGCCTATCCATATTATTAATAACGCGATAAAAAAAGCGACACAGAGCGCGACACGGGGTTCTTTGCCGTTTTTAAAAAAATCAAATTTTAAAAAATTTAATTTTTTCGGGAGCAGATTATCATTCGCGAGCGACCTTAGAGTCCGTGGCGCGGTCATAAGACATGAGAGCGCGCTTGAACTTGTCGCAAAAATAATTCCCAGAAAAATAAACACTCCGGGAATATTGCCGGGAAAATTCGCCGACATTCCCATTATTTCGTTAAGAGGCCGGAAAACCGGATTGTGATTTTCATCTGTGTAACTTATTACCGCTGAAGGATTTAGTCCGCCGAAAATTACCGCACTTATGAGATACACCGCCATTGTAAGAAATATGGCGGCGAAGGTTCCTTTTACAAGGCTTTTTTTCGGGTTTTCAAGGTCGCCGGACATACCTACTCCCGCATCTATGCCGGTGACCGCGGGAAAAAACTGAGTGAAGCAAATAACCAGCGCTGATAAAGACAAGGGGTGGATTAAACCATGATTTTTTATTTTATCTAACGTCATACTGAATAACGGCACACCTTGCGAATTTAATCCGAGAAAGGGCGCAGCAAATATGGACCCTATGCTTAAGACTAGGATGAAAAGTATCAGGAGTTGAACCTTTAACGTAAAATCAGCTCCATACATAACAATGATAAAAAAAAGCAATAAGACTGCGGTTGAAATGATCTGTTTTTGAGTTGCAGGATCAAATGCAGCAATAGGGCTTGCGGAAATAAATGAACTCAGTAAGGGGAAAACAGGCTCAGTAAAACCTATCGCATAAAAACCTATTGATGCAGCCTGCGCGATAAAAAGCTGAATGCCGATTGACCCGCCGAATGCCTTTCCAAGTGAAAGGCGGCATAGTGAATACATGCCTCCATGTCCGATATGCGATACATTAGTCGCGCAGTCTGCAAGGCTGAAGGCAGTCGCGATAGTTATGGAGTGCGCGGCTAAAATAATGATAATTATTGCCGGCAGTCCTGCATTGAGCACGAGAGCCGGCAGAAGAAGAAAGAGTACGGTTCCGAGTATTGCTTCTGTCGAGGGAACAAAAACCCCCTTGAATGTCCCATGTTTTTTCATAGCCGGCATTTTGTACACAAGGCGGTAAGGGCATAAGGCATTTGACTGGTAGAAAAATTATTCACTCAGACGATCTGTCCAGTTTGTTTTTGCATAGTTGTAAACTTTTATGTTATCAATAGATCCGCGTACGTATAAACTTGACTGTAAGCTGGTTGTTGAATGATTTCCAATGGTGAATTGATTGGTAACATTAGTGAAGGAAATGTTGTTCAATACTGCAGTTGTTGATTGACTAAAGATTGGAGCAGTAACCCTGACACCATCAATGAATGCCCAGAATGTGGTGGCTTCGCCATTTATTCCATTTCTGTCATATGCCATTGCCACGTGATGCCAGTTGCCTGGAGTGAAATTGTTAGTGCTGACATCAATTCGCGGTGAAGTAGCTGCAGAACCAGCTACAAAGTAGGTAAAATAAAAGAATGCCCCCGGCGTTACCCCCATTATAAAGCCTGCTTCTCCACTAGGTGCTGTCTTCACATTGCATATAGGGTAGTTTTCAGTTGCGTTAAAGCCGGCACTTGGTTTCCACCATATAGATATTGCACATTTGCTGTTGTTTGATAAAATTGAGGTTGGATTGCCGGTAAACCCTTTTCCGGAACCGCCGATAAAAGCGTTACCGTATTTACCTGCTTCGTAGCTACTTGTGCCGATGAGACTGAATGACGGCCCTATTACCGGTGACGTTATTTCGGAATCACTGCCCAGTTTACTCCAGAAAACAAGTCCGGGGTCATAAAGATTTGTGGTGTACTGTGCAGTGGATATTGTGCTTGGATACATGCCGGCCTTTATGGAAATGGCTTTTAAATTTGTGACAATGGAAAATGGCGCGGAGTATAATACCGAGGATTCCGTGGGATCCGTACCGTTAGTGGTGTAGCGGATGACGGCACCGGCAGTAACGGTGGCAAGAGTAATGTTTGTATTATTGGTGTAATTGCCGGATGCGGGAGTGATAACAGGAGCCGCTGCCTGCAAAATGAAAGTACCGCTGGCTATTTCGCTGTTATTCAATCCGCTTTTCACCGCAATAGCTTTAAAAACAACATTGGATGAACTGACCGGAATTGCAGACCCGTACAGGTCGGAAGAAACAGTCGGCACGGTGCCGTTAGTAGTATAGTAAATAACGGCCCCCGAAGTGGCACAGGTAATAGTTACATTGGTCGTATTATTATAGGTGCCGGCTGACGGAGTGAAGTCAGGAGTGGCTGCATTGTTAATGGTGTAAGAGGCTGATGAAATCGTGCTATCCCCCCACTGGGATTTAACTGCAATTGCTTTGACAGTACAACTGACATTTATGTTTAACGGTGAAGAGTATAATGATGAGGAGGAATCAGGGCTCGCACCATTGGTTGAATAGTAAATTGACGCCCCGGAAGTAGCAGAGGTGAGGGCAACTGACTGAGCTGAAGCATAAGAGCCGGCTGCGGGAGTAAAGGTTGGCGCTGAAACAACCAGAAAAACAACTGCGTATGATGCACTAACAACTTTACTTGATTCCCAGCCGCTTTTCATTGCAATTGCTTTTATAATGATGTCTGAAGATACTGTTATGGGTTCTGTATACGTTTTTGAGCCGGAGTTAGGTTCGGTATTGTCAGTGGTGTAGTAAATAGAAACCCCGGCTGTTGAGCTAGATATCGCAACATTCGTAGAATTTGTATAGGTACCGGTGCCGATACTGAGGACCGGAGTAATTACAATACGGGATTCTGTCAACTGCGTCATACTTTGTTCAAGTGCACCGCCTTTTCGTTCAAATATTTTTTTTGACTTACCCCGAAAAAAACTGTCTGAAAACAGGTAAGCAATTGTTAACATGAAAACTGGTAAGATGATTTTGATTTTTTTCATAAAATTTGCCTATTTAATTTTTTTTATTTAACACATTATTTCCAATATCTTAGCCCGGCACCGAATTGCGGCTGAAGAGATATATTTTTTCCCGGAATGAGGGGGATGGATGCGACAGCGTAAATGGGGCCGATGCCGAGACAGATTTCGGGAATTCCTTCAAATACTCTGTCGGTAATTCTTTCGGTGAATTCTGTGGCTGCGACAGTGACCAGACCGAGACCGCCGCGAATACGAAAATCAAGTATTATCCGGCTTGTCGGTTTAATCTTAAAATGGTACACCAGAAAAGCAGACATATTGAAATAGGTGACCCGCAGGGTCTGATCAAACAGTTCGGAATTAAACATGTCTCCGGAAGCTGAAATACCCGCTCCGAATTCGCCGATTGGTATCCGCATGCTTTTACTCCGGCCTTCAAGATACCCCCCGAAAAATGCACCGTTTCCTACTTCGGCTGAGAGATTCATTTTGCCCTCTTTCAGAGGTGATTTTCTTGGTTTCGCAGGTTTAAAAGAACGAGTGGCGACAGCCGGCAGTGCTGCGGCTTCGGGTTCTTTTTTTTGAAAATCATCTGAATAATCTTTTGCAGTGGAAGTAGGAATTTCTAAATTACCTTCGGATGTGCGGAGAGATGAATAGGCGGCGGCGCTGATTTTTTTGGCAATTTCTTCGGCATCAGTAAGCAAATCCGACATTTCATTGTTTTTTGCCTGCTCAGTAGTAACAATTTTTCCGGTTTCTACGTCAATCATATCTATTGAAATGACATACATACTGCCGAATTTAGAAAGAGATCCGACTATCATATAATGCATGTTGAGAAGCTGGCCGATTTTTACCGCACAGGCACTATCGGTACAACCGGTTGATTGAAAAGCCTGCTCCTGAAGAATTTTTTCCATGTTACCGCGGTCAAGAACATTTAATTGCTGATTTTTAACTAGTTGCCCGCGAAGATAGTCTGTGAGCGCTTTTGCCTCACCGGTGCTTACATCATTCGCACTGAATTCAATGATTGCACAATTTTTTTTTATATTTTCGGGGAAAATGAAAAGGCAGATCAGAAAAAAAAAAACAAGTAGTAAACGGAAAGAGGTAAATGCACCGAGTTTCCGCCGAGTGCAATGTTTGGATTTGTTATACTTCATATATTTATTATACTATGAAAACTTTATTTTACCTGATTAGTGTCATCAGGGCAAACGTAAGCTTTTAGTTGGCCGTGGATAAGCGCGGATAAACGCAGATTATATAGGTTTAATCCGCGAGAATCAGGTTCGATAATCATACCAAGGCCGTTATCCCGCACCGTCGCTCAATCATTGACCGGGAATCAAAATATTCATAAATAAAACCGAGAACGTCGATTAGTTTACGCATATATGTATTAAATGGTATCATGGCTATTGATAAGAACACTTTTCAAATTAATTAAAATAAATGTGCTGTTTTTTTAAAGAAATAGGATAAAATAAATTGATTGTATATGAATAAATCCACTGTAATTCTGATCGATCCAAAGCCGGTAGCCGGCGGCCGCTCTCCGGGACACATTCCCATAGCTTTACTGCATCTCGGTTCGTACCTGCAAAGTAAAAATACCAGAATTGTCATTGTAGATTGTGTCGCATCTGAAGACCATGAAAAGGAAATACTGAATATTCTTCCTGATGCGTTATGTGTCGGTTTTACATGCTACACCACTCATATTCCGCATGTGCAGTATCTCATCCGGTTAATAAAAAAAAATCAACCCGGCATTCCCGTTATTCTCGGCGGGTACCATCCTTCGCTTTACCCGGAAAACACCTTACAGGAGTATGGTGTTGATTATGCGGTTGTACAGGAAGGAGAAGAAGTACTCCTGAGAATTGTGCGGTACCTGAAAGGAGAAACTTCCTTTCCTGATGATTTACCCGGTCTTGCATATAAAGATTCATCAGGACGAATCCGCTGCACAAAACCTGAACGTCTTTTTGATTTCCGCACCATGCCGCCGTATGACTATGGCCTGATTAAAAAAGAAGTTATCCGGTGTAATCGTGAGACCGGTAACTTTTTCCCGCTCATCACCAGTAAGGGTTGTCCGTACAAATGCGCCTTCTGCATTAATGTAGTTACAGAAAATATTTATTACCGCGCATTTCCCGCAGAACGCGTGCGCGACGAATTAGTGCGCATCCTTGAAATGGGCATGAAAAAAATCTGGATATGGGATGAAAATTTTTATGTGAGCCGGAGACGCCTCTTCGAATTAATTGATCTGATGGAAAAAGATACTATTTATGCCGAATCATGGTCGGAAGGCCGGGCTAACTATTTCCGTGAAAATTACCTTAATCCCGATTTTCTGAAACGGATGCGGGCGCGCGGCTTTACGCGTATCGGCATCGGCTGCGAATCAGGATCGCAAAAAATGCTCGACTATATCAGTAAAGAAATAACAACAGATGATATTACCCGCGCAGCGGCGTATTTAGCTGAATCCGGAATCAGGTTAAGCGCGTCGTTTATGATCGGTTTACCCGGAGAAGAAAAAGAAGATATTTTCGCGACACTTCGGATGCTGCGCTCTATTTCCGAGATAAGCCCCCGGTTTGGAATTACGGGACCCAGTCTTTTCAGGCCGTATCCCGGATCGGAGTTATATAATGAGTGTATCGCTGCCGGATGGAAAGCACCGGTTGGTTTTGACGAATGGGCGGTATTTCTTAAACGCTACTACACCGGTATTCCCACTGCGCACGATTACCCATGGATAAAGAAACCTTATCTGACGAATTTTGTCCATTTTTATACTTTTACCGCCGCGGTGTCTTTTAAAAATCTTACATGTATGCTTAAAGACTATTTCAGGCTTATGAATTTACAAAATAAATTGTTATTTGTTATCATGTTAACCGGTCTTCTCGGTATTTCCATACTTGGCAAATTACGGTTAAAAACCGGTTTTTTTTATTTTCTGTTTGAAAAAAAAATATTTACTAAATATCATCCAAATCTTGAATATTAAAAAAAAATCGTGAGTAAAAAATGCCGCAAATAGTCCTGATAAACCCATTTATTACAACAAAAGAGAATGCGCGTCTTTTCCCTCCTGAACCGCTTGGACTTCTGTATTTGGCATCTTACTTCAACATGCGTAAAAATGAAACCGGAATCTCCGCCGATATCACCATTCTTGATGCGTGCCTTGAAGGCAGTCTGCAATGCTTCCCAAGCGGATACGGATATCGTTCGGGGCTCAGTGATGAAGAATTATTTAAACGACTGATGCCATTCCAGGCTGATATTATCGGTATCAGCAGCAACTTTACCAGTTATGTGCAGGACACAATTAAAATAGCCGAGATTGCCCGGAGTGCGTGTCCGGGCGCGCGCATCGTAGTCGGCGGCTCTCATGCCACAATCGATCATTTGAAATTAGTTGCAAATACGAATATTGACATTGTCGTCCGGTCAGAAGGTGAGGTAACATTTTTTGAGTTGGTACAGTCTATTTTATATAAAAAAAGCTTACGGGATATTGCCGGTATTACCTACAAAAACGACGGCATACCCAGGACAAATGCAGACAGAGAATTTATTTCAGACCTTGATAGCCTGCCTATCCCTGACAGAACTCTGATTGATTATGAAAAATATATTTCCCGCGCCCGTTTTGCGAATGTCATAGGATACCGGAACGCAAAAATATTTTCATCCCGCGGTTGTCCTTACAAATGTGTTTTCTGCAGCACAAGGGCTGTATGGAGAAATAAATGGCGATGCAGATCTTCTGAAAGTATTCTTCGGGAAATACAATATCTTCAGAATAACTACACCGCTGATGAAATTACATTTGAAGACGATCAGTTTCTCGGCAGCAGAGACCGTATTATTGAGCTCTGCGATAAATTAAGTATTTTGAAAAATAAAATTCATTTCGCAGTACCTCCGGGAATTTCACCGGCGCTTTTAGATGCGCACCTCCTGAAAAAAATGAAAAATGCCGGGTTTTACCGCGTTACTCTGTCAATCGATGCGGGTAACCAGGAAATGTTACGGTTTACAAAAAAACCGGTAAACCTCTCAAAAATGCGAGATCTGGTGAAAACAGCGAATAAGCTCGGTTTGTGGACGTGCGCGACATTTGTACTCGGTTTTCCGGATGAAGACGAAGAGAGTATTAATAAAACAATTAGTTTCGCCTATGGCCTTCACCTGGATTTTATCACATTTTATACTGCGCAGCCGCATCTTGGTTCAGCACTGTATGATATTTATAAAGAACGGGGACTGCTTGATAATGTCTTTTTTACCGATGGACATGTTACGTATGACAGCTACATCGGTACTAACGTGTTAAGTGCAAAACGTCTTAATCAGATTAGAAATAAGGCTGAAAGCGGATATATCCTTCGGCACTTGCTGCATTTTTTAAATCCCGCATATTTCTTTTTAGAATTTCTTCCTAAGTTTAATTCATCAACAGGTTTATTATATTTCCTGCGTCTTCTTCGGGCTCTATTAATGAAGCGGATAAATTTTGTTTTTCTAAATCGTTTTCAATAAGTAAAGGTTTAATTATGAAAAAATTATCATTGTCTCATCGCGACATTTCCGTCATTTCCGACAAAAGGACAATCAGCATCGGAAATGATCGTTTTAAAAGAACTTTCGATTTGGAACAGGGTATTCCCCGCACTGTCTCGTTTTACAGTGCCGATACAAAAAATGAAATTGCGTCTCATCGCAGCGACGGGGATTTTTCAGTCATTGGTTTTAATATGCCATGGTTTACGGATCGGAAAACAAACTGTGTAATTGATTCAATGCATGCGGTTGCATGCAAAGCTGCAGACGGTCGGCCTGGTGTGAAGGTTTTACTGCATATTACCGAATCGGTGCAGCAGCTTCGTATGATACGCACGTATTTTATTTATTCTGATCAGCCGTGGATGACCGCGCAGCTCAGTGTCCGTGCGGAAGTATATCCGAACATTTACTGGCACACCAGAGCGGATTTTAACAACAATGAGGGGATTGCCGAATTCCCCGGTCAGCCCGCTGCATTTCTTGAAACATGTACCGACTCTTTTGCTCTGAAAGACACCCCGCACACATTTAAAACCGTTGAGTTTTTCGGCAGATCCGATTACTGTAACTGCAACATGGAGGAACATTTTTTTCATCATACCGGTGCGGAGACACTCTGCCGGGGAAATCTGCTCATCCTCACGCAGAAAAAAAACAACATTATTTTTGTCCAGCACGCACCGCCGTCAAGAGAAAAGCGTGATTTTGAACAGTATGATTTCCGTATTGCGGGGAACACTGTGTTTTCCTGCACCAGCGGAATACATCCCCATGAAATTTTATCAAAACAGTTTTTATCCGGGTACCGGCACACGGTGATCTGTACTTCCGAAATCTGCGCAGAACGCGCGGTAAAAGAATATATGGAGTCCCTGACGGGAAAAGCTGATGCAAATGAGCAGCGTATTGTGATAAACCCATGGGGCGGGGGGAATTTTCCACGGAAAGTCAGTGAAAAATTTTTAAAGAAAGAAATCACCGCAGCCGGAAAAATCGGCGCCGAAGCATATCAGATCGATGACGGCTGGCAGAACGGCGGGCTTCTGAGTGATATAACCGTGCATAACAAAAAGACAGATATTTCTTTCTGGGATATTTCCAAAAAACTGCTCAAAGGAAGTTTCCGCAGCATCTGCAGCGCAGCAGAGAAAGCGAAAGTCCGGATTGCGCTGTGGAGCGCGCCGTCGTGCAACTTCGGGTATTCGGACTGGAAGATATTCGCTGACCGTATGCTCACGTTTTACAAAACATACGGCATAACTCTGTTTAAATTTGACGGCATACGAATCCGCACTAAAACAGCAGAGGACAATCTTGAAAAATTAGCCGAATACATGGTCAGAGCATCGGGCGGTAAAATCCGCATTAACTGGGATACTACAAACGGACAAAGACCCGGGTATTTTCTCTTCAGCGAATACGGAAATATTTTTCTTGAAAACCGGTATGTGCATGCCAACTGGGGTGTAGGGTACCATCCTGAAACTGTATTAAAAAACTTCTGGCGTCTTTCGAGGTATGTACGCGCACAAAAAATTCAGATAGAAATCTGCGACCCCGGTATCATTAACCCCGCATTTTATAAAAAAAAGAAAATGAGCAGTCCTGATGTGTATCCCGCTGAATACTGGGCGGCTATTGCGCTTTTCGCTAATCCTCTGGGCTGGTTTAATCCGAGTGAACTTTCACCAAAGACCGGGGTAAATTACCGGGAATTTTTCGAACTGCATAAAAGTATACGCAGTGAACTTTTTTCCGGTATCATTTATCCCGTCGGGACTGAACCGGACGGCGGCGCGATCTGCGGTTTTCAATCACATAATTCTTCCTCGCGTTCAGGTTTTCTGATTTTGTTCAGAGAAATAAAAGCACCCAATAAGGCGAAAATCGCTCTCAGGTGCCTTGATGACGCGGATTACCGTTTCATCAGTATGTTGCATAACAAAGATGCAATTTCAGTAAAAGCCGGCGCTGATTTTCCCGCTGTTTTTGATAAGCCGGCGTCATTTCTGCTGTACCGTTATAAAAAAGTCATAACTTCGGTTTGATTTCGTACTGCCGCCTGACAATTGCGAGCACCTTTTCGCGGTCAAAGAGATCAAGTTCGCTTTCGTCGATCAAGAACCGCCGCACGTCAGCAGATGCCTGCTTAAAATCGGTTTTTTTCAGACCCTCGGCCAGGAATTCGCCGAACGTTTCACGATCCAGGTGCGGATCCGCCCCTTGCGACTGCAGAATAGCGCTGTTTAAAAAGGTGAAATTCGGCAGCACAGCGCGGCCAAGGTACCAGATAAAATCATACCAATCCCGGCCCTTCAGGTATTCGCGGTAAAAACAGGCGTGCAGCTTTCCTGCGAAGAGCGAGGGAAGATCATGGTGGCGCAGGGTGATAAGATAGTGCCTGTTTAGATTCTTTATCATAGACATCTACACTAAAAACGTAGATAAATTTGTGTAATAAAGTTTATTTATTATACAGCGAGAGGACAGCGGTCAGTTTTCAGAGACCAGATATCAGAGTCCAGAGT
>Ga0180008_1000491_pt1 | contig 32926 bp, 21 predicted proteins | sample MM_PW_MetaG_FD_121121 | JGI IMG/M metagenome (GOLD analysis project Ga0180008, IMG submission 121121) | Groundwater microbial communities from the Aspo Hard Rock Laboratory (HRL) deep subsurface site, Sweden - MM_PW_MetaG | ecosystem: Environmental > Aquatic > Deep subsurface > Groundwater... | reverse complement strand
GCAAAATAAAGCAACAAACAAAATTATCGACACTCGTAAGAGAAATGACGTTGTAATACAGAAACAAATCGACGATTATTCCAAGAGAGAAAACTCTCTAAAAGATTTAAACGTACAGATTGATAATACAGAGCAGTCTTTAAAAAGATTAAACACAGAAGAAACGCAAGCGAAAGAAAGTATTAAAAAACTCAAACAAGACGAAGAAACTCATAAGCAGTCAATCATACAATTCGAAGAAAAACAAAAAGAGTCAATTAAGAAATTCACACAAGAATACTTTATAAAAATCTTTGACGAAATGAAAACCCTATATCAACAAGTATTGGGCCTTAAACCGCTATTTGATAGAAATTTGAAGCGGACTGGACTTGGCAAATTTTTCTTAAAGAATGATTTACTTGACGAAGAAGAGTTTGATAATCGAGTTAAGCAGATTGTCAGAGATAAAAGCACTGCGTCGTTAGAGTTATTTAATTCAATAGATAGACACTATGACAGGAACGATAAAGACCTTGAAGCACGAACAAAAAAATGGACTCACAAAGAAGTTAAACACAGAGCAGCAAATAACAGAACATCAGAAAATGAATTTACTCAATTTCTTGATAGAAGCGCGCCAGAAAGTCGAGCTACACGCGAAAACTCACATACAGCGAAAAACAAATACGATTGATGAGCTGAATCGCCCGAAAGCCGCATAGGCTCGGGCGTCTATCTGGACACGGTTAATTCAATTTGACCCACAGGGTCAATCATATGAGTGAATCAATAAGAGAGAATAGCCAAATAGCTTTTAATAGCTTTTGATTTTCTGCCCCCAACCGGGGGGTATGGGGGGGATAATACAAACATACAAAGTAAATAACGGCAGTACCTGCCGCAAAAGAAAACAACTATGGTTCTTCAAGAAAATAATTATGCTTCGGTCATATATTACAGAAGCAAATAAAAATAAAAGTGAGAGAGAATTCTCACAATTATCAACTTTTTCTCTAAATTATTCTTGTTTAACGCCTTTCGAATTATGCATATGCTTTATTTGAACATCATCAAAAACAGATGCTTTTTCAAAATCAGCACGACGCTCTTTATCCATTTTCTGATAAAGCCCAATAAAAAAATAATTCGTATTGAGATAAATACTGTTGTTTTCGTCAACAATTAACACTTTTTTAGTAATGAGTGTTTTCCAATTTCGATTTATTACAGAAGCGCTGATTTTCGTTTTTGCTGCGATTGACGCTTGTGTCATTGCAACGACATTACCCCATTTTAGAGTGTCTAAAATGTGCACAATTATCTTAAATTCTGTTGGTGTTAATTCTAGTTTTAATAGATTTTCTGAAAAGCCGTAAAAATATTTTACGTCTTTTTTTAGAGAATTTTCTTTCTCTAATTCTATCTTTGTAGAGATTTTCGCATTGATTTGTTTATCATCGTCATTTGCGTTTTTCTTGTCATTCATATATCTACTATGTAATACAGACATTGCTAATTCAACAGCACTATTAACTTGTTCAGCAATAGATTTTGCATTGTCAGAATTTGCCGGTCTAAAATTATCATCTTGTTCCGTATTTGCACCATTAACATCTATAAATTCATTCATTTATTTCCCATTTGGCTTGTTATAATCATAGCGTAGCATTTAGATTTGAGAAATAAAGACTTAAACGACAAAATAATTAACTTTTTTGAAATTAAAATTTCTATACGGTGAATTTTTGTTTCATTGCAATAAATACGAGAGATTTATTTATTGATTGAGAAGTTAATTGTATTGTCGAAATAGTCATTGATAAAAAAATCAATAAGATTGATGAAAAAGTATAAGTGTATTGATTAAAAAGTCATAAGCGTTGATTAAAAAATCAATGACTATTGATGAAAAAGTATATGGGCATTGATTAAAAAGTACATAGGCATTGATTTTTTAATCAATATCGAAGGGCTGTAAGCCACGTTATACGTGGCTTTGAGGGTTGCTTAAGATGGTAATGAGGTAAGGTTTATAAGGTTTAATAAGACCCGTAAGAAGGTATTAACATTTATTGCTAACGCAACGAATCAATTTAGCTGTTTTCGTTTGCGGCAGGTACTGCCGTTATTTACTTTAATAGTCTGTTCATCCCCCCCATACCCCCCGGTTGGGGGCAGAAAATCAAAAGCTATTAAAAGCTATTTGGCTATTCTCTCTTATTGATTCACTCATATGATTGACCCTGTGGGTCAAGGTGGATTATTCACGTCCAGATAGCGCCCGCGACTATGCGTCGTTTCGGGCGTGGCGTAAGAAACTTATCTTGTTCATACTGTTTTTCAGATTTTACAAAAAGCGCCACTCATTGCGATCATCGGCATGCTGGAACTGGCACAGAAAAAAGCCGATCAAGGCTATATGGACCGCGCCTCCATCGAAGTGGCCTCCAACGCAGCCCACGGGTTGCTTGGCCTGATCGGCGACATCCTCGACATCGCCCGTATTGAGTCCGGCCGACTATCCCTGGCGCCGGAACGGGCCAATCTGCTGGAACTGGTTGAGTCAGTGGCACGCGTCTTCGAAGGCCTGGCGCGGCAAAAACAATTGCGGCTGATCCTCGACCTGGACGCCACCCTCAACTGCCAGGTCCTGGTGGACCCGCTGCGGTTCAAGCAAGTCATCTCCAACCTGCTGAGCAATGCCATCAAGTTTACGGCCGAGGGGCATGTGCGATTGCGGGTCAGCGCCGAGCCGAGCCGCAATGAGGAGCGGCTGGCGTTATGCCTGACCGTCGAGGACAGCGGCAGCGGTATTTCCCTTGATGACCAGCAACGCCTGTTCAGCCCGTTCAGCCAAGCCAGTAACCACGAGCAAGCGGCGCGTAGTGGCTCGGGCCTGGGGCTGATGATCAGTCGCACACTGTGCGAAATGATGGGCGGCACCCTGACGTTGAGCAGTGTGTTAGGACAGGGCACCCAAGTAGAAGTCCACATCGATTTACCGACCCTGGAGCCGATTGATGAACCCTTGGTAACCCCTTTCGTGTCGACGCAACCTACCCGGGTGCTCAACGTATTGGTGATAGACGATTACCCAGCCAATCGTCTATTGCTCACCCAGCAGCTGAGTTTTCTCGGGCACCGGGTGAGCGACGCAGCAGACGGTGCCCATGGCCTGCGAGCGTGGCGCAAGGAACATTTTGATGTGGTGATTACCGACTGCAGCATGCCGATCATGAACGGTTACGAGCTGGCTCGGGCGATACGTGATGAAGAGCGCAGCAGGGGGCTTGCTCCCGGAATGATCCTCGGCTTGACAGCCAACGCCCAGCCTGAAGAGCGCAGCCGTTGCCTGGAGGCTGGAATGGATGATTGCCTGTTCAAGCCCATCAGCCTCAATGGCCTTAATGCACACTTGATCTCCCTGGTCCCGACGGCTGTCGCTCCCGCTGAGTCGTCACCATCGCGGACCATTGAAGGCATTGACCTGAGCAGTCTCGAACAACTCAGCCGTGGCGACGCGGTTGCCATCCGCGGTCTGCTGCAAGACCTGGCGACCAGCAATGCCCAGGATATGGCGCGATTGCTTCAGTTGTTTACCCAGCATGATCTGACCGGCTTGAGTGACTTGGCTCATCGCGTCAAGGGCGGGGCGAAGATTATCCAGGCGCAATGGTTGATCGAGTGTTGCGAGGCGCTGGAGGTCGCCAGCAAAGGCTTAAACTCCGCGGTTCAGACTGACGCGGTAGATGCCTTGCAGCAAGCCATGGAGCTGCTGGAGCAACGATTGGAGAACTACTTGGCCTGACGCTCTGTGCACGTTAAAAAAAGCCGCATCCTGGATGCGGCTTTTTCATTGGGCGAGGGAGTGTCGGGGCTCAAATGGCGCGTAGGAAATTTCATACATGCCGGGGGGATGGATACTACATGGGCGGCCTATTGATTGCGGGAAGATGCCCCCGTCGCACAAGACATGTGTTGTGTTCATAGCCTATTCGCTTCAGCGTTTGGCAACTCCACAAGGCTTGGCGACGGTGTTCATAACCTTCCCTTTGGAGCCGTACCATGAAAGTTCAAGCACTTACCCTCGCTGCCCTGTTTTGCGCGACCGGCGCTCAGTTTGCCACTGCGGCTGATGGCACCATCAACTTTGCCGGCGAACTGGTCAACCAGACCTGCACCGTCTCCGTTGGCGGTGTGGTCAGCCCGGCTGTCGCCACCGTCACACTGCCAACCGTTTCCAACAGCCTGCTCGATGTTGCGGGCAAAACCGAAGGCCGCACTGGTTTCGACGTCACGCTGAGTGGCTGCACAGGCACCGCAACCACCGCAGCCGCGTTCTTCAACGCTGGCTCCACCGTCGACCCGGCCACCGGTAACTTGAACAACACGACCGGCACCGCCACCCTCGTGCAGTTGCAATTGGTCGATGCGGTGACAGGCAATGCTATCCAAGCAGGTAACACCAACCAGACGACCACTACGTCCCGTAACACCCTTGCCTCTGGCGGTGTGCGTATGGATTACGCGGTGCAGTACTTTGCTACCGGCGCCGCCACCCCTGGCACCGTGCTCAGTTCCGTGACCTACAACATCGACTACAACTAAGCCGCTTGCGCGTCAGCGCGCCGGGATCCGGTGCGCGGATGTGTGGTAGGTGAGGAGTGTTATGTCTTACGTGAAAAGTGTTCGTTTCAGTGTTGGGTTGATGCTGGCCTCGCTGGTCTGCTCCCAGGCCATGGCCGGAGTGGTGATCACTGGGACTCGCCTGGTGTACCCGGCCAGCCAGAAAGAAATCACGATCAAACTCAACAATAACGGCCTCAAACCTGCGCTGGTGCAAGCCTGGGTCGACACCGGGGATGTGCAGTCCAGCCCCACCAGTTCCAAGGCGCCGTTTGTGCTCTCGCCGCCGGTCTCGCGTATTGACCCGAGCAAAGGCCAGAGCTTGCGCTTGATGTTCACCGGCGCGCCCTTACCCGTGAATAAAGAGTCGGTGTTCTGGTTCAACATACTGGAGATCCCACCCAAGGCCGAAGGCCTGGTGGAGATGAATGTGCTGCAAATGGCTTTTCGGTCCAGGATCAAGATTTTCTATCGTCCTGACGGCCTGCCAGGTTTGCCGGGCGATGCGCCGCCACAGCTTCAATGGAAAGTGATTGCCAACGGTACGGGTTTTGCCTTGCAGGCCTTCAACCCAACGGTCTACCACGTGTCTCTGGTGGAGTTGGCCTTGGTCGTGGGCACCCAGCGTTACGAGGCGGACGGCGGTATGGTCGGTCCGGGTGAAAGCACCGTGTTTGCGTTGCCTGCTCTCAAATCACAGGCGGGTACTGCGGCGCAGGTCGAGTTCAACGCCATCAACGATTACGGTGCACTGGTGCCGACCAAGCAGTCTCTAAAACCCTGATCTTCACGCGATCGCTCCTGCCCACGAGTAACTCATGACGACTATTCCACACCTGGCCTTGTGCCCGCAGGTGCAACCTCGTTTTGTCCTCAATCCAGTGATGGCGATGCTCATCAAGGCCCTGGCACTGTTGCCGGGTGTGATGACCGCTCAAGGGGTATGGGCCGAAGACGTGCAGTTCAACGATGCCTTTTTGCCTGAAGACTCCCGCAGTCTGGACCTGGCTCCCTACGAGAAAGGCAACCCAGTACTGCCCGGTGAATACCGGGCAGATATGGCGATCAACGGCAAGCTGGTCGCGCGTCAGGATATTCGTATCAACGCGGCTGAGGACGGTAGCAATCCGCTGGTCTGCTTCAACCAGAGCATGTTGGAACTGCTGGGTGTAGATATGCACAAGCTGTCGCCTGAAGCCTTGGCGAGCCTGGAAAGCGGGGCCCCGTGCCTGGAAGTCGGCCAGTTGATCGACAGCGCCACGGCCAGCTTCTCGCCGTCGACCCAGTTGCTGGACATCAGCATCCCGCAAGTCGCCCTGCGCCGTGATGCCAGGGGCTATGTCAGCCCGGAACTGTGGGACCGTGGCGTCACGGCCGGGACCCTGAGCTACACCTTCAACGGCAACCACAACAGAACCGACTTCGGCAACTACGACTCGGCTTACCTGGGGCTCAACGCCGGCTTGAACCTGGGGGACTGGCGTTTGCGCCACAACGGCTCGGTGAGCTGGCAGAGAGAAACGGGGCAAGACTACCAGACCCTCAATACCTACGCTCAGCGTGATGTCACCAGTTTGCGCAGCCAACTGACCGTGGGCGAGTCCAACACCAGTGGCGAGATCTTCGACACCCTGGCCTATCGCGGTGTGCAACTGGGTACGGACGATCGCATGTTGCCTGAGTCCCAGCGCGGTTATGCGCCGGTGATTCGCGGTATTGCGCGTACCGGTGCTCGGGTGGCAGTCCGCCAGGCCGGCAATCTGCTCTATGAAACCACCGTGGCGCCCGGAGCCTTTGTGATTGATGACCTGTATTCCACCGGTTACGGCGGCGACCTCGACGTCACGGTCTATGAAGCAGATGGCAGTGAGCAGCGTTTTATCGTGCCTTATGCGGCCGCCGCGCAACTGCTGCGCCCGGGCACTTCACGCTATAGCGTCACGGCCGGTGAGACCCGTAACAACTTCACCTCAAGCCAGGCCAGGTTGGTGCAGGGCACTTATCAGTTGGGCTTGAGCAATATCTTCACCGGTTACACCGGTGGCCAAGCCAGCGACGATTACCGTTCGTTGCTGGGTGGCCTGGCATTCAGTACGCCGATCGGCGCTATGTCGATAGACGTGACCCAGGCCCAGACCCAATTTAAAAATGGCCAGGACAGCGGCCAAAGCGTGCGCATGAGTTACAGCAAAAATATTTTGAGTACCGGCAGTAACTTTGCCGTGGCGGCAACGCGCTTTTCCACAGAAAAATACCTCGACTTCAGCGGCGCCACGCTATTGCTGGATGCTGAGCGAAATGGCATCGACACCAGTCTTTACGCTCGTCCACGCAGCCGCTTGTCACTGAGCGCCAACCAGAGCCTGGGGCCGTGGGGCCAAGTGGCGTTCAGTGGTTTCTCGCAAGACTACTGGAACCAGCCGGGGCGGGATGTGCAGTATCAGTTCAGCTACAACAAGCAGGCCGGGCGAGTCAGTTATGGCGTGAGTGCCAACCGCAGTCGCGTCGGGTTGGGGGAGATGGATAACAGCCTGTTATTCACCGTGAGCATGCCGCTGGAGTTCGGCTCCCCGGTCAATCAACCGCAATTGTCCACGCGCGTGCTTCGCGATACCGATGGCAAATACAGCGAACAAGCGACCCTCAGCGGCACCGCCGGCCAGGATCGTCAGTACAGCTACAGCCTGACCGGTGGCCATGAAGGGGCCACTGGCTCCAACAGCACGTCGGTCAACGGCCAGTACACCGGTTCCAAAGCCATGGTCGGTGCGTCCATCAGTCGTGGCGAGGGGTATGACAGCTTGTCTCTGAATGCCAATGGCAGTGTGGTCGCCCACCCCAACGGGGTGACGTTCACGCCGTATCGCGGTGAAACCTTGGCGGTGATCACGGCCGAAGGCGCAGAGGGGGCCAAAGTGGCCGGCTTCCCTGGGTTGACGCTCGATGGCCGCGGTAATGCGGTGGTGCCGTACCTGCGTCCTTATGAGTTGAACGAGGTGGCCATTGACCCGATAGGTACCTCGCTGAACGTCGAACTCAATGAAACCAGCCAACAAGTGGCGCCGCGCGCCGGTGCGGTGGTGGCCCTCAAGTACGGCACCCGTAATGGCCAGGCCTTGCTGCTCAACGTGACTCTCGGCGATGGCCGTCCGCTGCCGTTCGGTGCCAGCGTGATGGATGACCGTGGAGTGTCGGTGGGCGTGGTCGGGCAGGGCGGGCAGTTGTATGCCCGGGTCAAGGACGGTGCCCGCCAACTCTTGATCAACTGGGGTAATCAGGCCGGTCAGCAATGTGCATTGCCATTGCCCCCCGGCACCAGCGACGGCCAGCAACTGCGCCAGGTGGATGCGGTGTGTTCGGTTGTTCAGTCAGATAATCGCGTTGCTTCTGTGAGCAGTGCAGGAGAGCCAAAATGATGATGTTCAAACGGATGGTCGCAGTGGCAGGTTTGTCCCTGATAGCAGGTGTGGCGATGGCGGACTGTAACTACTCAAGCACTCCAGGCAGCCTGGTTCGAACCCAGCCGTTGTTAGGCGGCAACTTGACGGTTGGCCGTGATGTGCCCATGGGTGCAGAGATCTATCGGCAAACCTTCACTTCGTCGGCGAACTTCACAATTAGTTGTTCCGCCGGGATCTATAACATTGAGACGCGACGCTCGTTGCCTATCACACCCTTGCCGTTGTCCAGTTGGGCTGGGACGCCGTATGGCGGCCACGTGTATCAATCCGGGGTACCAGGAATCGGCGTGGCCATCTGGAATGCGGGCAACCCCTTACCTTTCTCCCTGAGCAGCACAAATTGTGGCGGCGGAACGAATGTGTGCAATGTGAATATTACCGGCACTCTAGCTTTTGATATCTCATTCATAAAAATCGGTGACGTCTCTCCAGGGACGATTCAAGGTTCATCCTTGCCGACCATGACCCAGTCACGAGTAAGCAGCAACAATCTGGAGGTTCAACGAGTCAACTTTTCCGGGAGCATGAACATCGTCTCGCGCACTTGCTCGACACCCGATGTCAACGTGCCGATGGGCAGCCATATGCTTAATGAGTTCTCCGGCCCTAACACCTTTACGCCGTGGAAGGATTACTCCATCGCGCTGAACAACTGCCCAGCGTTCAATGGGTATTACCAGACAACCGGCCCACGCTGGAACAGTGATGGCACCGCCAGCAACCTCGACTCGCGCAAGAATAACGTACTGCAAGTACGCCTCGACCCAACCCGCACGCCGCTCAATGCGTCCCTGGGCATCCTGAGCCTGAACCCCAGCGCCCCGGGCAGTGATCCTGCCGCCACGGGTGTGGGTGTGCAAGTGGCTGACAGTGCCGGCACTCCGTTGCGGTTGGCCACTTTGCGCGCCAGTGGCATCACCACGCGCGCCCTGGAAGGCGCCAGCTACAGCATTCCGCTGAAGGCCCGCTACATTCAGACCGCAAGCAGTATCACCGCCGGCCCGGCGAATGCCACAGCCACGTTCACTATCAATTACTACTGAACATCCTGAGTGGTGCTAGGAAAATTCCTACAAAGCTTCGGACGTTTCCACGCGGATTGCCTCGATCAATTGCGCACACTCATCCTCCCCCATTAGCAAGCGAGAGAGCCGTCATGTCCTTCCTATCGCTCCGGGTGTTGGTACTCGAAGATCACCTTTTCCAACGCTCCGTAGCCGTCAACCTGCTTAAGCAACTGGGCTGTGGTGAAGTTCTGGAGGCGAGTAACGGCAGCGAAGCCCTCGCTGTGCTGCAGGGCGCAGGCTCCGTGGACGTGGTGATGTGTGACTTGCAAATGGACGGCATGGATGGCTTGGAATTCATTCAACGCATCAGTGCGACCGGCCAGGTCGGCGCGATCATTGTCAGCAGCGGCTTGCCATGGGATGTGCGCCGCGCCGTCAGCCACATGGGTGCCTTGCTCGGCGTAAACATGCTGGGCGATACCGGCAAACCGTTACAGATGGAGACGTTGCAGCCGTTACTTGAACGGGCCTTGAGCACTCGCTGCGCAGTGCCTCAACCGCTGCCGAGCCTGGAGCTGGCCGACGAGCAACAGGTGCGGTTAGCCATTTGCGATCATCAGTTGGAAGCCTATTACCAACCCAAGTTTGATTTGCGCACTGGTGCTGTCGTGGGCGTTGAAGTACTCGCACGCTGGAACCATCCCCTACAGGGCGTGCTGTCACCGGCAGTTTTTTTGCCGGCAATGGAGCGCGGCGGCCTGATGGACGAGTTGTTGTTTTGCCTGATGCAACAAGCGCTCGCCCTTCGATGGCAGGCCTTGAATCAGGGAATAATCCTGGACCTGGCCTTCAACCTGCAAGCGGCGCAACTGGCCGAGGTGGAACTGACCGCTCACATCAAAAGAATTCTCGCCGCTCACCAGACGCCGGGTGCCAGCGTGACATTCGAGTTGACCGAAAGCGGCTTGCTTGAGGTGCCTGCGGTCTCCCTGGAGAACCTGGTGCGTTTGCGCATGATGGGCTGTCGGTTGTCCATCGATGATTTCGGCGCAGGGTTTTCTTCGTTGCAGCGCCTGTGTCAGTTGCCCTTCAACGAAATAAAACTCGATGCGGAATTCGTCCGGGGTCTGCTGCATGAGCCGCGATGCCGGGCGGTCATTGGTAGCACCCTGGCCTTGGGCAAGACCCTGGGTATGTCCGTAGTGATCGAGGGTATTGAAACCGCCGAACAGCGCCAGGCGTTGTTGGCGCTGGGTTGCACTCAGGGGCAGGGGTATTGGCATGCACGGCCTATGAATGGCGCCGACCTGCTGCGCTGGTTGCAGCGCAGTGCTGAGCCGCCTCCCTCAACGACCCTTGCCGGGAGCCAACCATGATTAACAAAGCGCTGCGCATCATGATTGCCGATCCCGAGCATTTTCAACGCGTGCGTTTGGAGCGCGACTTCAATCGCCAGGGCTATTACGCCATTGCGCCGGTCTCGAACCTAAAAGACATGCTCACCCTACTGGAGTACGGCCACCGCGGCTTTGACCTGGTGCTGATCAACGCGAGCCTCGTCGGGATCAAGGGTTTCAATCTGCACGATTTCTGCTTGGATCACCCAATGATGGGGCAGGCTTTTGTCTACGACTCGCCGCTACGACAGTCGGCGACGTTGAGTGCCAAGATCAGGGGCAGCGTCGATTTCAGTAGCGTGCAGTTGCCTGATGGTGCCCTTATCAGGCCTCTATTGCACGCAGCCGATCCATCGCGACAATCAATCACTTCTTAAAGCGATGAACGAGGCCAAGTCTGTGCGGGATATGGGCTTGACCTTCTAAGTACCCCGAGAGGGAACGTTGGCATGAGCGATAATTGTTTGTCAGCGTCAAGGCCATATTGGCGGTTTAGCTATTGCTGCTCTGGCAATATACGAGCGGAACTGAGCATCAGGAGGGCGTACGTCAGGCGCGCACGGCGACAACGAATGGTCGACAGATGGCGACGGTGGGTTGCATCCGTGATCGCTGCATAGGTTGATAGGCTGAAGCCGGCTAAAAGCAGCCACTGTTACAGCCCCGCCCTGCAACACCGTACAATCCAAAGACAGGTTGACCTATACGTCAACCTGTTGAAAGCTCCGAGAGGCCTAGATATCATAGTGCCACTGATGTGATCTGCAATCAGTAAAAAGTCACTGTCTGATTCTATTAGTCTTCTAAAACAAGGATTGTATGGAAATCAATACCGTCGCAATAATAGTGTCATCAGTTGGCGCGATCCTTTCTGGGGTCGCCACAACCCTAGCAATTATTGTAGCCTACATAGTTCACAGAAATCAGAAACTGCTTGCGCAGCGGCAGCTACTGCTTCCCTTGTGGGATCATATGGCAACCCTTAATAGGATTGATCCCAATAAACCAATTACTCCAGATTTAATAAAAATCGTGAATACGCTTGAGCTGGTAGCTCTCTGTTGTGAGGGCGGAATGATTGATGAGGATGTAATCAAGCGTACGTTTAAAGAGCAGTTCATTATGCACTACGAGTCAGTAAGAAAGTGCCAAAATATTCCAGGTCTATCTGAGGATGGAGATATCCTTCTAAAGCAAAATCGAGCTGCTACGCAGTTCTATAATTCTTTAGAGCAGGAAAGGCTTGATCAGGGTCGAGTCAAAAAAGCTTGATACAAGGAAAGTAAAGTATGAAGAGAAAATCGGTAGCGCAAATTGTCATCGATCTTGCACATAGCAACGACCTTAGGCACCAGAAATCGTTCAGCTTTTCGGGATCTCCTGAGGAGGTTTTTACAGTGACGGTAACCCGAAAAAACAAGAGAAATGTTGATAGCGTCATTTCGCTGGAGGCTTATGCAAATACAATTTCAGCGCTTCCTGCTGGCTCTAGTTGCAGCTGTTGCAATGGATCGGGACGATCCAACTAAACTGCTCCGTTAACCGTTACTGGCAATCTTAGCTTTTTGCCTGCTGCGCTCAAGTAGGGATATCTTTATTTGAGCACCGATAATTCCTCCCGACCAGGGAGGGGCTACCTACTAAACCTACAAAATTAGTTTTAGTAGGTAGACTAGCCGGACTTTTGAGTAAAAGACCTGTGCGAGATTACGTTTTTTGCCAGGCATAATGTGTCAACAGAGGGCACTTTTTTCACCAGCAGCCTCGTAGCCAAAAATTAAGTCGTACTCAGCTAGAGTTGCTATCGCATTATTCTCTGCGTATTGCGAACCCAGTCCCGTCCAATCCTTCTGACGCACCCTCGCGTAGTAAACGGCTCGGGAAATTTCTGCTGTAGTTCTAGAACCAACTTATGAAGCTAAGTGCAGTCCGAGGCTCTACGAGCGGTTGATCTAGATGGTCAATAATTTGCTCAATACGTTCGGTGGCGGTTCTGTTTGGCCTGGGGTCTATCAGGCGCCATTCACGCGCGTCGCTGGGATATACGGCGAGTTCTAGGCGCGGGATCAGATCATCATCTAGTTTGTGGCTGACTGCGGCGTGTACAAGATATGCTACTCGTGAGGGTTGAGTTCCGCCGAACAACGACAAAAATATGGCTCGATGAATATGGCACCTCAACCAGTGCGATCGTAGGTTAATGCGTCGTTGTATCGTGTTGTTTCGGGTGGAGGGTGAATTTCCGCCCGACTCCGGTGCTGACAGCAACTATAAGTGCGATTCCAAAAAATTAGGCGAAATCCCACACATATTCCTGGAGGGCGGTGGGCAGTAGTTCGTCATACCAGGGTATGACCCTGGTCAACACGTGTGGGGCTCTTTGTAAACTGGCGCAGATTTAATACTTTTACTGGATTTCAGGCACAAAAAAAGACGTCCGTGGACGTCTTTTTTTGATCATTTGGTGGGCCGGGGTAATCTGAAACCAGTCGTTATCTATCTGTTTTGGCTAGTAAACAATTGTTTGTTCAACTTGCCTGGAATACCAGTTGGAACGCTGCGTGGCCTGGATTTCGATGGACGGTGATCTTTGAGCTCAGCCAAGCGACTCATCAAAGTAGTCGCTGTCGAGCCTTGGCACCTTGTAAAGCTGCGAGCTGACTCCGACCTCGTGATCCAACATTAGATTGACCAAGCGTTTACCGTCGACCAGTACAAGCCCTTCGACCGAGCGCGCGAAGTCAACGGCCTGGGCGGTGAAGCCGGAAGTGGTGATGAATACACCGCGTTTGGCTTTCTGCCCGGCCAATGCGCCATAGAACGCTTGCAGGTCGGGCCGGCCGACGGTGCTCTGCCAGCGTTTGGCCTGCACGTAGACTTTTTCCAGCCCCAACGCGTCCAGCGAGATCACACCGTCAATGCCCCCGTCGCCACTGCCGCCGACTTGTTGCAGCGCCTGACGGTTCGCGCCGTAGCCCAGGCTATGCAGCACATCGAGTACGATGTGCTCGAAGCGCGTCGGGCTCGCTTGCAGCAGGCTGTCCAGCAGGTCGCCCGCGACGCTGGTACGCAGCTCGAGGATGGCTTGGTTCAAGCGCTCCTGCGGGCTGCTAGTGGCGAGGTCGGTCTGGGCAATCGGCGTTGAAGTGTCGTTGCTCTCATCCAGCGAGGCGGCGTCCGGCGCTGTCTTCAGCTTCACGCTCATGAAGTTCACAGCTAGGTGCTCGACCTGTTCTGGGCTCAACGGGGCCGGGTTGGCCTTGGCGAAGGCGCGGCCGGTGTCGGTCAGCTGCCAGTAGCCACGCTTTGCGCTGCTGGAATATCCGGCGCGCTTCAGCCGATCATGCGCCCAGCCTGAGCGGTTTTTATAGGTGGCCTGGCCGCTGGCGATGGTCTCCTGCCGTTGCGCTTCGCTCAGGCCAAGCGCCAGGGCGGCTGCTTCGTGAGCCTCGCCCGCAGTGGCACCCTCCGGGTGGGCGGCGAGAAAACGCAGGATGGGCTCGATGAACTGATCGTAGGTCGGAACGGACATGGTTTGTTTTCTTCCTGATGTAAGGCTTAGCCTTCCGTGGTAGATCGGCGACCGCGCTTGTCTTTAGGGGCGGCGGCGCGTTGGGCCTTGATGCGATCCAGCAGCATGTCGGCTGGTTCGTCGTTCGGGTCTTGCGGCACGAGATCGCCTCTGAGTGCTTTGGCAAGAATGCTTTGGGTCAGGCGGTCAATACGTATTCTGGCGTCGCTGATTCTGGCTTCTAACCGTTCAGCAAAAGAGAACAGTTGGTCAACGCAACGGACTATTTCAGTTTGCTCCTCAGTGGAGGGCAAACCAAACCGGAAATCAGCCAGTTTTTTTGCGTTGATATTTGACTGGCTCACCCCATCGGTTTTGACTTGCCAACAGTAATCTTTCCCTTGAGGGCTGTTCAGGCAGTAGTTGAGGAAGTCAGAGATAAGGCGCTCGGAGCATCTGACTCGAATCAGATACCCCGCATAAATGGCAGGTTGTTCTCCCTTGTACGTCGCAGTTTTGCCGACTAATTCAGGGCTGTTTGTTCGGTTGAATAGCACGTCTCCCACCTGCAGAGAGTACTTCTTGAGTTCCTCTGGGTTGGAAGAAAAGACCAGGTCATCCCAAACCAAGCGGCCGTCTTGGATATTCCCCATTCGAAGGACAGGAATATCTCCGGCACGTTGAGATTTGGCAGAGCTGCCATATGAAAAATCTAAAGCTACATCCCCGAGGCGAACTATAGGCCATGCAAACTCTTCTGAAGTCTCCCCGGCCGAGACGTTTACTTCTATTTTAGCGCCGTTCTTCGCGCGCCATTCCTCCGTTAAACGTCCGGAAACTGCTGCAGCGAGCACGGATTGACGAAAGCGTTTGAGCAGCGCGGGGATGCTATCGATTCGGGCTTTCAGGGTATCGACCTGGGCCAGTAGTTCGTCGAGCTTCGCGGCGATACGGGTTTGTTCAGCAAGTGGTGCGAGCGGAAGCAGTAAGTTTTCTAGCGCAGCAACAGATATGTTCGCGATGTTTACGGTTTGGCTTGCCGATGATCTCAAGCTCTGCTGTGCTGTGCTGCTTTTTAGAAAATAATAGACATAGGCATGACTAATTACTTCGCTGCGTATCGCAGAAAGAAATGCACCGAAACACGCCTCTCGGTCAGTCTCCTTAATGCAAACTTTTCCGACAAGGGTAGAGCTGTTGGCCATTGACATCAGAATGTCGTTTCGCTTGGCCAATCGATCAGTACCCTTTACGTAACTGTTCGGGATGTAGTAGATATTCTTCCAAAGAAGTTTTTCTTGAATGTGAGATGTTCTGAGGCAAGCAACATAGCCATCAGTGGGTTCATGGACTTTAGATGAGGCAGGGAATGTCACTCCGCGGACGATGGCAACAACATCCCCAAGCTTGCATTCAATCCAGGTGCCTGGGATCAAATTACTCATCTGCAGAAACCTCCTGTTCTATCGAAAGTCCCATAACTTCCGCCATCAATCGCTTCTGCGCCACCACTTCATCCCCCGCCCCCAACGCCTTCATCAGCTCTTCCAGCTCACGCTGCGCCTCGGTCAATTCAGCCATCGCCTCACCGGCCAGTATTTCTGGAGCGGGCAGGTCGGCGGCATCCAGGCTGCTGTCGTCCTTTAGCCAGCTAATATCCAGCGAGTCACTTCGCTCGTTGCGGATGTAATCGCGGGTAAAGCTGCGGAAGCGGCTGGTTTCACCGATACCTTCGACGTTCTCGGCGCGCGGGCTTTCGCCGTCGGGGGTGTCGCCATATGCGTCCTCGAACGGTTTGAGGTGCGTGGGGCCGAAGGGCGTGCGCTTGCCGAAGCTGGGCATGTTGCTGCGCAGGTCATAGATCCACACGCGCTTGGTGCAACCCTCCTCCTGGCGCGGGTTTTCCACGGTGCCCTTCTGAAAGAACAGTACGTTGGTTTTCACACCCTGTGCGTAGAAGATGCCAGTAGGCAGGCGCAGGATGGTGTGCAGATTGCATTTGTCCATCAGGTCGCGACGCACGTCGGTGCCAACGCCGGCCTCGAACAGCACGTTATCCGGCAGCACCACGGCGGCGCGGCCGCCCGGCTTGAGGCCACGGTAGATGTGTTGGAGAAAGGCCAACTGCTTGTTACTGGTGCGGTAGGTGAGGTCATCACGAGTCGGGCCACCGCCACCCTTGGCCGTGCCGAACGGTGGATTGGAGAGGATGAGGTCAACCTTGGGTAAGTTGGCCCCGGTCTGACCTAGGGCGTTGCCCAGGTGCACCACGCCTTCTTCGTCGCCTTCCATGCCATGCAGCAGGGTGTTCATTAGTGCCAGACGGCGAGTGCCGGGCACCAGTTCTACACCGACAAAGGCACGGTTGCGCTGGAATGCCTGGGCTTTGGCGTCGAGGTCGTAGTAATCGTCGGTTTGACTTTTGATATAGGCGTCAGCAGCGATCAAAAAGCCCGCAGTACCGGCGGCCGGGTCTTGGACGGTCTCGCCCGGCTGCGGCTTGATGCAGCGGATGATACTGTCGATCAGCGGCCGAGGGGTGAAGTACTGGCCGGCCCCGGATTTGGTCTCGCTGGCGTTTTTTTCCAGCAGGCCTTCATAAAGATCGCCGAGGCCGTCTTGGCGGGCGCTGAACCAGTCGATGCCGTCGAGGCTCTTGATCAACTGCTCGAGGTGGCGCGGTTCCTTGAGGCGAGTCTGAGCGTCGGCATAGATGGCGGCGATCAGAGGGTCAGGGTTTTTGCCAAGGTCCAGCAGCATCTGCCGGTAGTGATCGAGCAGGTTAACGCCCGACTTGCCTGCCAGGTCTGGCCAGCGTGCGCCTTCGGGCAGCTTGTGGCCGAAGCTGTCGTTGTTCTGCACCTGTTCGTATTCCATCTTGATGAACAGCAGAAGCACGAGCTCGGTGACGTAGTCGCTGTAGTTGATGCCATCGTCGCGCAGGACGTCGCAGAGGTTCCAGAGTTTCTGGACGATATCGGAGTTGGTCATGGGGTACCTGTGGCGAAGTGTGTAAAGCGCCAGATTGCGCTGGCGCAAAGAAGTGGTTGTCTGGTCTCAGTCGTCTGAGGAGCGTTGTTCGGCCTTTAGCGCTCGGCCGGCCGCAGTCAGGCGATAGCGTTGCTTGCTGCTGTTGGGCTTGTCTGGAATGGTCATCTCGACCACGCCAAGCGTCAGTAGTGGGGTCAAAACCTGCTCGCGGAACTTGCTGCGGTTGCTGCGCCCGACGAAGGTCATTAGCTCTGGCGCAGTGTGATCGCCTGTCATCTTGCGCAGCAGCGTTATCTGCTCTTGCTGCAAAGACAGGCGAGTTTCGGCTTGTTCTTCTTCGACAGCGGACTCAGTCCCTACTTGGTCCCTACTTGGTCCCGACTTAGTCCCTACTTGGTCCCCACTTGGGCCCGAAAGAGGCCCTTTTTCAACGGCGCGCTGAATCACCACCTTGAACTGATTACTTTGCCGGTCGTCCTCCAGCCGGATCATTGGCCAAGCATCGATAGCGCGCGGGATGCCGGTGCCCAAACCGCGATAGGGGAGAATGTGCACAGCATGGGAGGTGAGCGTCGGGTTACGACGGTTGGACAGGCCGAATCGAATTTTCTCGGTATCGAGCACGTCAGGCAGGTGCCCGGGGCTGATCAGTTCGATGCGATCGGCGAAGATCATGATCCGGATGGAGGCGCTGACAAAGTAATCGCGGTGGATCAGGGCATTGACCAGCAGTTCTTCAAACACCTCCTCCGGCACTTCCAGTTGGCCGAGGGTATTGAAGCCCTGCTGGCGCTGCACGTGGTGTAGGTTGCGCTTTATGAAGGCAAGGCTGCGTCGGTACTGCTCCTGCAGATTACCGTCGATATCTTCGCTGTCTAGATAGTGGCGGTCATGCAGAACCGTGCCCGGAAACGCCACGGCCTTGATATCGAACGCCGGGCACAGGCGTTGTGGCGCCTGGCCGAAGAGCAGCAAACCGGCCAAATTGGGTGTGTCGCCACTGGCGAGGCCAAGATTTTCCAGGATGCGGGTGGTTTCCAAACCTGTCTGTTCGGGGCTTTGCCGAAAGCGTCTTTGAAAGTACTCGCCGAGCGCCTTGGCATCGATATCCGCTAAGCTGCTGCCCGCGACCGGTACTGCATCGGCACACACCAGCCCGGCCTGCTGGAACAAACGCTGCAGTTCCTCACGGGCAGTGACCCGACGCTTGTCGGCGCCGTTCTTTACCCAGATGCGACCCTGGTTGTCGACATAGGGCTTATTCAGCCCTTGTTCGACTGTCACCACCATGACCAGCCCGTGTTCGGTCTGAAGGTTGCTGGACAATGGATTGATCGCCGGGCGGACATTCTGTGAGGCCGCGTTGGAGAGCAGCTGATTGAGTCGCGAAATGTCGGCGCTACTCAACCCGCTCACCGCGCCGGAGTCGTCTACGCCAATCAGTAAGTAGCCACCGGACGTATTGGAGAACGCCACCAACTCGGCTGCCAAGGCATCGATATTGCTGAAATCGCGCTTGAACTGATGGCGGCTGTCTTCACCACGGGCAAGAATCTGATGAAGCTCAGCAGGGGTCATGAGGCATCTCTAAGTAGCGCAGCGATAAGTCGTATAGCAGGGGCATTATCCCTTATGAACGAGCACGCTGGCCAATCCGGCGTTCCAGATCGGTCTCATCCCGTTTGTGCCCAAAGGTTGTCATTCAGGGCATCCAGCACCACGCCCAGGTTGCCGCCGAGCATTTTGTCCAGCCGCGTGCTGCCGCCATCGCTCTTGAACGCTTCACCAATCTGCTTCTTGTCAATAACGACCTCGTGCACCAGCTGCTTGGCCAGGCGGTCCAGCCACTTACGCTGAATCTGAGTCCAAGGCTGCAGGGTATAAATCGTCTCCATCGCCTTGGTCACGCGCTGCTCGAATGGCAGCAGGGCCTCTCCGAGGGCGGCGCGGCGGATGAACCCGACGATACTGGCAGCGATCTCCTGGTTCGTCTGGTTGCGCCAGGCGCTTTGCAGGTTGACCTCGCTGTAGCCATGCCCGTCGAGCAGCAGGCGTACTTCACGCAATTGTTCACGGGTCAGGTCTTGCGGGCGGTTGACCACTACGCCGAGGGCGACTGACTGGTTCAACTGATTCTTAATGAAGTCGTTGAAGCTTTCCAGATAGTCGGCGGGCTTTTGATAATTGCCGTAGTTCTGCTCACGGACCATCAGTTCGTCCGTGTGAGTGGAGATCACCGGGTAGTTAAGTGATCCCATTAGGGCATTAACTGTAGCGAGCTGATTGAGCAGTTGGGCGTGCTGTTGGATGAACTGGGCAGCTTGCTGTGGGCCGAGCTGGTGCAGGTGCTGGTGAAGTTTGTCCGGGGCTACGCCCCAGATGTTCTCCAGTTCGGCGAGTTTGGCCTTTAGGGTTGGCTTCTGCTCGGCCTTATGGCTGGCCTTGCGCAGAATACGCATGACCCGCTGGCTGAGCTGGTCCAAGACGTCGTGGGCATGGCTAGTATCTGGCTGGCTACCAGGAGCATCGAGGCTGGCTGGGTTGGTTAGCTCGCTGACCAGCTGTTCGAGGCTGATGCTCGGGTCTTTCACTAGCGGCTTCATTGTATCTACTGGCTCGAGGGCAGCGTACAGATCAACCGGATCGTAGATTCTGAATACCGTCTTGCCGATTTCATCGCAGCGGCGAGTCGCACGGCCCTTCATCTGTTCGTAGAGAATGCGCGAACGCACCCGACGCATGAACACCAAGTGGCAAATGCGCGGTACGTCGATACCGGTGGTCAACAGGTCGACCGTGATGGCAATGCTTGGGTAGCGCTCGTTCTTGTACTGGCGGATCAGTTGTTTGACCTTGTCACTCTGTCCGGTGATGATCTGTACAGCCGCCTGGTTGTAATCGTCGCCGTGAACGTCCTTGAAGGCTTCGTCGAGGAGGTTTTTGACCCGCTCGGCATGGGCTTGGTTAACGCAAAAGATCATCGTTTTTTCGTCGCCCGACGGGTCGAGCTCTTGTGCCAGTTGCTCGCAGATGACCTTGTCGAAACCGGGTGTAATCACGCGACGATTGAAGGACTCGATTTCGAAGTCGAGTTCGTCCTCGAGCTCGGCGACATCCACCTCGCCGGTGCTCGTATCGATGACGCTGACGCTCTCGCCCTTGGCAAAGTGGATGCCATTCTGGCTCAGCAGGGTTTGGTAGCGAATTGGAGGTTCGTGATCAATCAGCCAGTCGTCAGCCACGGCCTCACGGTAGCTGTAGGTGTATATCGGAGCCCCGAAGACCTCGCTGGTGTGCTTGGCTGGGGTCGCGGTGAGCCCGACGCGGCAGGCGTCGAAATAGTCGAGCACGCGACGATACTGCGACAGGTACTGGTTGAAGTCGCGCACTGCCAGCTCGCCTTCAGTCATTTCCTGATCGAGGGTGTAACCGCGGTGGGCTTCGTCGACGATGATGCAGTCGAAGGCATCGATGGGCGGCGGAGTGTCCGACTGGAAGATGCGCTTGACCATGGCCTGCACAGTGGCGACCTGAACCCGTGTTTCAGCTTCGGCAGCCATGTCACCTAGTTCTTTGACGTCGTAGATCTGCGCCAGCGTGTGGTTCTGTTCCAGCGTCGCCTCATTGAAGGCTTCGATGGCCTGTTCCCCCAAGGCGCTGCGATCGACCAGGAAAAGAATACGGCGAAAGCGCTCGGCCTTCAGCAGGCGGTACATCAAGCCAATGATAGTGCGCGTTTTGCCGGTTCCGGTCGCCATGGCCAGCAGACAGTTGCGGCGATTGGCGGCTAGGGCCTGTTCGACGGCGCGGATGGCGTTTTCCTGATAGTCACGCAGCTTGAGATAGGCGAAGCCTTCCTGCTGTAGTTTCGCCTCGGCGTCCTCACGGCTGCGTTTGAGCAGGTCGAGTAGGCCGCCCGGCGTGTGGAAGTCCTGCAGCGGCCGGCGCAGGTTGGCCGGGCTGCGCAAGTCACGAAACCAGATGCCAGACAGCTCAGCGAGCTGCTTAATGAAGGGCCGGCCATTGCAGGCAAAGGCAAACGGGACTTTGAAGTGGCTGCCCTGGCCATCGGCCCAGTCCGTGTTATGGCCGGCCGGTTGCAGATTGTCGGTAACGATCAGTTGGCGTGAATAGCGCTCGGCTTGGGGAATGCGGTCCGCTATGTTGACACGCTTGCGCTTGGCTTCGACGATGGCGACAGGGATTAGGCCGGCGAACAGCACGTAATCAGCGTTTTCTTTCGGCTTACTGGTTGGCCATTCGGCGATGGCCTTGTTCTTGCCCTTTTCGGGCCGAGCGCCCTTGCTGTAAGTAAGATCGAGCGAATCGGCTTCCCAGCCGGCATCGTTCAACTGTTGATCGATCAGAATACGGGTGAGATCTTCATTGAGGTCGAACTGGCTGCTTGCCTGCTGAGTTTTACGCGTGACCTGCTGGGCAGCTTGCGGCTGATCTTCAAGCTGTTGTTGCAGCACTTTCAGCCGCGCCTCGAAATCGACTCGGGCCTTCGACAGTTCTGCCTCGCGTTCAAGGGCAATCTGCTCGTAGACGCGGGCTTCCTCGTTCATCTGCCCAACAAGACTGGCTTGCTCATGCTTTTCTTGCGCCAGTAGCTCGGCTAATTGGTGGTTGTTCTCCAATTGCTGGCGACTGTCGCCCAGCTCTGCGCGAAGTTTTTCGATCTGCCCCTGCAGCTCACGTAGAGGCTCACTTGGATCGGCCGGAACCACGAAAGGCCCAGGCTTGAAGGTGTTGCCGCCCGTGCCAAATGACTGGTGATACCAGATCGCCAAGGCGCGTGCGACCCTCAGCCCGTCTAGTGCCTCACGATGCTGGGTGCGGAATTCGTGGGTAGCCTTATTGCCTTCGATGCGCAGCGTATGGAGGAGGTTACGGATGTTGCCGTCGAGCTGGATTTCACGGCTCAGGCGGAACAGCAGATCAGCCTGGGAAGTGGTGACGTCGAACTCAATGCCTGCTCTTACCGCCAGATCCTGGGCGAGCGCTTCGCCCAACTGGCGCAGTTTGATCAGCGTCGTGTTGGGGTCGCTGGAAAATACTCGCTCGGCTGCATTGGCAAGTTGGAAAAAAACCGGATCGTGTTCTTTGAAAAAGGCGAAGTTGCTGTGCTCTGCCATGTTCCGTCCCTTGAATTCGTCACCAGCCATCCCGCGAGTGGTGGCGCTATAAAGGCATAATGCCAGACGAAGCGTGGTGCGTGTATGACCATATGCCCTCGCTCCAGCGTGACCAGCCATTGACCGAGGGCTAAATGTTACGCTTTTACGCGAAGTTGCAAACCGTCGCCGTCGGTAAGGACATAATCCAAGGACGCCGATTTGACTCCCTTCAGTAGCCTGTCGGAGAGGCAAAGGGCTGGAGCAGGGGGATGAAATCTACTGCAGGCGCGTTTTGGTCTTCAGAGATTAGACCCGTAGCGCTGGGATACCCGAGTGGTCAGAGCTCGTCGGGATGCCAAAAAACCTCAGAAACACTAGAACCCGTGATTTCACTAAATGCCAGGCACAAAAAAGATGTCCACGGACGTCTTTTGCCGGGGCAATCTGAACCGGCACCTTATACTATTGATTAATATAAGTAATATTTTGTTTATGTTTAAATTGGAATACCCCAGGGGGTAGTAAATGCGATGCCATGTCACTTGCAGTTGATCTGACAACCTAGCTTCTAAACTTTGATCAGCGATGATTTTCTTGCAACTGGCGAGGTACAGGCTGCGCTCGGTAATGGGCTGAAGGTGGTGACAGACAGAAACCGGCCAATAGCGGACGCTCACTCAAGGATTGCTGCTGCTAAAAGTGGTAACAAGAATCTACACATGCGAGGGCGATTCAATTGGCTCTTGACGCATTTCCAGTAGGGAGGCATTTTGCTATACCTCGGAGTACAGTCTTCAGGAGGAAGAGTGAATTACACACCGAATCCACAGCACCGCAACAGCTCATTCTCTGCACAAAAGTCGCAGTGGACGATCACTGTTCCCGAGGAGATCGACTGTTTTAGGACGGCCATTGGTGCATCCTGGTTTGGTAATGATTGCTATTGGGGCTTTTGCCTCGATCAATCCTCCCTTCGACCGGTCGGTATCGCTCCACCTCCCTATAGCTGCCCCGTTCATTTCGCTAAATTCGTAGGAGACACCCTGCAAAACTGGCATGGCTACCCTGTCGCGCATTGGGTAGCCCCTTGGGACAAACCACCTCAAGGCATACTTAAGGGGTGGGCCAGCAATGGATTTATCACTAAGCCCCAATTCGCTAGGATCCTGCGAGGCAAAAAATGCGCTCTGTGAAGCTTCGGATCCCCGGAAGTTACTGGGACTCACAAATTTATTCTGGTGAATTAATTATCTTCGGGGATGATGGCTCCGTTCAGCGCGTCGATTGGTCAGCATTCGTTGATCGAATCGCAAACAAGCATCCAGAGGTGCAAACAGCGATCCGCGTAGCATTTTCAGATAGTGATCTCTTCTACAACCCCAAAGTTAGGAAAGTTTTACGAGATCCACAAATTGAACACCCTATAAAAAGCCAGTTGAATAAACTGGCAGATCTTCGTTTAGAAACAGAGGCTACCGAACTTGCGGGGCAATCACAGCATCACGACAGCCCGTTTGATTTTTTACCAATTGACACTGAAATTTATCATAATGAAATTTATGCTGGCAACGAAGACGGGCTTTTCTCCTTTCCCAGAGGTGCGAGCCTTAATAAAGTAAAAACTAGGCTTGAAAAGCACCACGACGCCTCAGTCTTTCAAGTGAAAGCATCTGATCGATTCAGCGCCATAGCTGCCGCCGCGGGTAAAGACGGCTTGTTCGATTTCTTATTAGCGCGCAATACCAATGATCGGAAAAAAATTGGAGACCCTCGACAAGTTGCCACTAGGGCTTGCAACGCCTGCGATTGGGCATTCCAAAGCATCATGGGATGGAGTTCACAGTTGGCTTTCCTTGCAAGCTTCAGGGAATTCAAGGACGCAGAGTCTAAGAAAAAACTACGCGTATTCAATAAGATCATTGACTCTTCAGAAATATTTGGCGCCGCTCAGTTAAGCGCGAATGATGTTGTTTGGGGCAGCCGAGAAAAAATGTATCGGTTCTCAGCAGGCCATATTACTGTTGCTAATTACGAAGCGGCAGGCAGCGCAAGTCAACCTGATGAAAGATTTGAGCAGATAGGTCATTTCAACTTCACACCCGGGTCTGAGATCATTGCTACGGGAACAGCCTCCTTCGGCACTGTTTTGGAGATGGAAGACCGAATTATTGTTCTACGAAGCGATGGAGAACTTGACATGTTTGTAGGAACACCAATTCACTGGCGAGTTTTTCCACGCTCTGAACATTACAGCAATCAATTACATATAATCTACGAAGACGCACTTGAAATAATTTCTTTCACTCATGACTACTTTGTTAATCAAGGAACAAAGATGTTCGGCTTCGCTAAAGCTACAGAATAAACTTATTTAGCGATGTCTCGGCGTTCCGGCTGAGGGGTTTAATCTTTTGCCGAAAGGATGATGTACAACCCTCTAAGCTGAGCATGGCGCTTTTAGAAAAACCTCTCCGCTATAGAGACGACAGACAGACGAAGAGGTTCAGCTTATTAGCGGTGATTTCTCATCTGTCGTGCCAGGGCGAAAAAATATACGGAAGGTATTGACTAAAAATGACAACAAGATTGATAAGTTTGGATTTTGATGGAGCACATGTGCAGCTTACGCCTGAGATTTTACCTGAAGGCGTGAATAATTGTTTCACGGTCATTGTTGGTAAGAACGGCATCGGTAAAAGTAGGCTTCTCGCCGAACTAGCTAAAATTAGTGTAAACAGCCTGGCTAAAATAATTGCTGCTTCTACAAGCCCTTTCGATAAATTTCCCAGTCAACGCAAGCGCTCCGGTAATGCTCCAGCAAGCTATCGATATGTTGGGATGCGAAGCGAAGGAATTTATCAATCCTCATCCTCTGTTTCACTAATTTCATCGGCTGCTAAAGGTCTTCTCGAAAAGCTATCTGACAATAACGGTACTAGAGACCTAAACGCAGTTTTCGAAGCATTAGATTTCTTGCCCGCAGCAGATTTTGTATTAAAGCCCGGATACCTGAGAGTCGGCCGTGATGAATATCAAGTTTCAAGAATAGAAGGCAGCAGTCTAGCAATCGAATTAAGAAGTCTGGACCGTGAACACGGTATTCAGGTAGATGAAAGGTACTTTGACCTATTGGAAGGATTGCCGCTAGGAAGACGCTTAGAAGTACTCAGTTCAATGGTTAAAATTAATGAGATTCTCACCCAGCGGCGAGCAATCGAGTTAAGAGCAAATTTTTCAGAATCTCGATTATCAATTGGTGATTACACGGCCGACAGCTCGATAATTCGTGCAATTATTTTTTTGATGGATGTCGGCCTAATGCGGCTGATGGACTTAATACTTAATAAAAAGGGTTTTGGAAAACTTTCTCTGAAGAAGGCGAGCTCGGGCGAACAATGCTTACTCGTACTCATTCTGGGGATTGCAGGCCATATCACAAATGGGGCTGTAGTTTTAATTGATGAGCCTGAGATTAGCCTACACCCACGCTGGCAAGAAGAGTTTATGACTTTGCTTATGTCATCCTTTTCGGGTTATCGTAAATGTCAATTCATTATCGCTACACACTCCCCGCAAGTAATAGCCCGGCTAAGTGGTAAAGGCTGCTACATCGCCTCCCTGTCGAGAAGAGAGTTGTACGATGCTGAGGAGTTTCACGAAAAATCAGCTGACTTCCAACTTGCAGAACTATTCGATGCCCCAGGCATTATGAATGAGTACATTTCTAGGTTGGCTTTTAATCTCCTTGCAAAGGTTAAACATAGCAAAAGGCTGGATTCGGATTCATTAGAAGAGCTAATCCGATTACAAAAATTTGATCAGCAACTTGATGAAAATGACCCTGTAAAAGAGCTAATTCGATCTGTTTCTATGCTGTGTGAAAGCTATGCCGACAATTGAAGACCCTATAGTCCTGAGCGACGCTTCGCTAGCACTCATCGAGCAGAAAAAGGCCACCGCTAATTTCTCGCACACCAACTGGGGAGATGAGGATCTTCAGCCTGTACGCCGTGAAATTCGTGAGCATTATCGAAATGTTCAAAGACTCGTCTGTGTTTATTGCTTGGGCTCGGTTTCGGCCCATTCAGCGGTTGGAGCACCAGTCGAACACATTGTCCCAAAATCTCAGCATCTGCACTTCATGTTTGAACCTGAAAATTTATGTGTAATTTGCCCCGACTGCAATGAATTCAAGTCGAGTAGAGAGTCTTTAGTAAATCCAGTGCTGACGGCAAACAGAGTTAATTACCCAAAAAATTCTGCTCTGTACAGGATCGTTCATCCCCATTTTGACTCGTATGGTAATCACATCGCGAAATTCAATCGACTTTATGTTGAGTGTTCTGATAAAGGTGGATATACAATTTATATCTGCAATCTAAATCGGTTTTTCAGGAGGTTTGGACGTTGCGACGAGTTAGTTAACGATGTTGCCCTCGTGGAGCAAGCAGAACGATTCTTTGAAGACGGTATAGCCCCTGAGCAACCCTGATTGTCCTCATCAATGTTTCCGTGAACATCAGGTAGGGCCTGCTGATCCCCTTGTCAGAAGGCCTCGGCCTGGTTCTCTCAAGATCGTGTTCAGAGTATCACCGATGACATGGTGAACACCGCGCCGACCGTCGCACCAATGGACGTAACCCAACAACCTGGCCTGTCGGTAGGTAGGTAACCAGTAGATGCTGCCAAAGCTAATTCAATTTTTCACATGGCTAAAATCAAGCATCTCCTGTCTATTGAAAGTATCCGCCAGTACCAATAAGATGATTCTGCACAACCAAAATCAATATTAATATTAAGGAGAAATCTTATGGCGCTTAAACCAGGCCAAAAGCCTATTGCTAAATCAACCGGCGAAGTTGATAAGCGTCGTCGTGACAATAAAGACACGCAAGGAAATAATCCGGACTTGAAACCTAGCAAATCCTCAAAAAAATAGGTAGTCGCTGGCAGAAGCTACTTTAATGTAGCTTTTGTCATTGTAGCTTGCAGGGGATGAATGCGTAGCCTGTAATTTCGCTTATCTATCGATCATTGTCCGTTCTATGAGCGCTATAACGACATTCGAATATCATCATTGCGGCATAACTTGAAAGTTGAATTACCCAGGGTTTTCTAGATACCCTCAAGGTTCGCTGCGTACAGTTTTTTCAACTTTGCCGGTGTCTGAACTGCACCTGTTGGGCGAAAAAACTAAGTGATCGCTTTTGGCCGATAGGTGCGAGTCGCGGCGGTCAACGGATGCACCAGCACTGCTGGGACGGCATTCTTCCTGGAAAAGAAACCGCTGATGAATATGTTTGGCACTATCCAGTTTAATTAAGGCGCTGTCGGCCTGAAAATATTAGTTTACCTGTCGAGCAAGCCCGGCGCTTATTTGAGAAATAAACAGCCGTACTGATGCATCTCAACGAATGTTAGATGAAGTCGAAGACCTTTACCTCATGATGGCATTTTGGTGTATAATGCTGATCTTATCAAGATTTAAAAGTTTTTATTAGTAGTTGCCATAATCAAACCTTTCAGTATCGGCCAAATACGGTCTTAATAATAAGATAAGAGAATATGGAAAGTCCACTAATTAACCTCGCCCTGCTTGAGGCTCTCAAGTCTGAAAAGTTTACTGACGAAATTGATCTTTTTTTACCATTCGTCGCTGTAACAATATTAGAGCTTGGGATGCCTACGGTTCAAGCCTCAGATATACAATCGAAGTTGGCGGAGTTATTTGGCTTTCGCCCGCCAATATCCGCAGTTAGAGTATTGATGACTCGAGCAAAAAATAAAAATATTCTGATCAGGGAGAATCACGCTTATATACCTTGTGCGGAAAAAATTCATGAATGGTCTAATGGATATGCCAAGAAAAAAGAAGACCTTGAAGTCTCACTTGGTAGCTTGAAAAAGGCTTTTGTCGAATTTACAGATGAAAGATTTCAGAAGGATCTGACTCTGCCTAAAGCTGAGAGCCTGATTTTTCAGTTCATAGAGGAAAATGTTTCGGCGACTGTTAGTCATAGAGCTTATAATAAGGCGGAACTGGAAAATAGTATCAAGAACACCAATCATATCACTGCGTCATTCATCAGTCATATACACAAAAAAGAGCCTTCGTTGCTGGAGCACTTCGGCAGATGCGTTAAAGGTATGCTGCTTGCAAACTATCTTTACTTTGCGGACAAGCGAACCACAAAAAAGACTTTTGAAAAAATATCGGTATATCTAGACTCCCCGCTAGTGATTGGCTTGTTAGGGTTTAACGGGGTGCTTAATAAGCAGGCTAATGATGAATTCGTAGATCTTTTGATTTCGCTAAAAATTAAAGTATGCATTTTTGATAAGACCTTAGATGAAATTGAGCGTCTTCTTTCAGCTTGGAAAAATGATATATCTAGAAAGGTTTTTGGCCGTTTTAATACTAAAACATTGGAGCTTCTAAGGTCGCAAGGTTACGATGAGGCTCGTCTAGACACGGAAATAAAAACCCTTCATCGGACAATTGAGAGTAAAGGAATAAGTGTGGTAATCGGCTTTGCTGCTAAAGAGCGATTCCAGTGCGACGAAGGTGCTCTAGAGCAAGCTATTGCCGAAAACTTTAAGAAAGATAAAAATCTTGAGCATGACACCGTCTGCATCTCCCGCATTCATAATATGCGAGAAGGACGTTTCATTAGGGAGCTTAGTGATACTTTTTCGGTGTTTGTCACAAGGAATACGGGGCTAGCCAAATTCGCAAACGGCTTTTTCAGCAAGAATAACTACTCCAGTCCTATTCCAGTTGTTGTATCTGAGCAATGGATGACAATAATGTTCTGGCTTAAGAATCCAGACATTACAAGCAAGCTGGCTACTGACCAAGTTGTGGCGACTGCTTATAGTCTTCTCTACACAGATGACAGGTTTTGGGAAGCCTTCTTAGGTCGTCTCGATTCCATCAAAAAACGTGGAGGTATTTCTGAAGAGGACTTCGTGTTGGTTCGCTGGGACTCTGACCTTCTCCGGATGGTGCAAGATGTATCCGTGGATGTTGGAGATGACTTTTCCGAAGAAGATGTATTTGATATTGTAGACGGAATAAAACAAAAATACCTTGTTGACTCTACACAAACCATTGCCGAGCTGGAGCGACTACAGGCCGAAGAAATCCAAAGACTGCGAAATCTTGCACTGGCAGAGATAGCTTCCGAGCGAGAAGCCGGAGATGTTGCACGCTCCGAAAAAGACAACATAGTTTTACAGCACAAAGCTCTTGAAAGTAGGATTCGAAAGTTTTCTCGATTCGTTGCGCGTTGCATATCAATCCCGACGTGCGTCACGCTTATAGTTCTTCTAATAGTTGCGAGTATTCAATCACTGCCAGCAGGAGTCCTTCCCCAACTTCTGGAATATCCAAAGCTTATTGAGTTTTTTAAACTTTCGGCTACTACAATAACCATTACATTTATAACCACTGCTGTCTGGGGGGTATCAAGTTGGATTTTCGGCCTAGACGTAAAAAAGATGAATAAAGCTATGGAGGACTGGTTAACAAATCGAATTCTCGCTCTTTTTATGGGAAATCCAGATAATTAATGCTGCGTTCCCGCCATTTTCCCTCGGCGAGGCCTTTCCGACTATTTTTGGGGGGCTCCCCTATGTTACGGAAATGCGACATTATCCCCATTGGTTTATGGTCACTATTGATGAGAAATCGTTGATGAACGCCTGCTTCTGGCCGTCGCTACCGTGCGTCGCGGGGAGAGTTGGCGTTCCGTTAGGCTTTGAGATTTTGGACGGAGCGTTAGTTTAAAACCTGCGAACAACTACCGTAATTGAGGCCTGACGCCTCAATCAATACGACCTGGTAGGTCGGATGCCTCTATAATGGAGTGCGGCCTAATGGAAAGCTAATGGGCCCGCTCATACCTACTTGACCGATACAACTTCCACAAACCTGAATTTTTTCTTGGCTATCTTTGTAGCTTCTTGCTCTGCAACTAGAGAACTGAGCGTATTGGCCTCATGTACGATCTCGTGCATCTTGCCTTCGAATTCATTCCCCACCCTCAGTGTGACTCTCAATCTGGAAGCAAGGGTTTTTGATAGTTTCTTTTTCTTCAATACCGCTGTCGGCTCCGTGATCACGATTTCCGGCACGGTGTCTTGCTCGTGGGTGTCGATTACTAATGCAGGCGCTCCAGGCTCACCGAATAGCGCCCGACGCATTTCTTCTTCCGTCAGATCTGTAGTCATACCATTTCTCGAGAGGGAGTCGTGTATAGCGTTTCCGATTGTATCACTGTAGCCGGCTTCGGAAATGATAAGCCCTGCTTAGTATCTGACCTACCATAGCCACTAAATGGCGGCGAACGTTAGTTTCTGTCCTGAGTTCTCGTTTGAATGTGGCGCTTATTGACACTCACGCTTGTGTTGTCGCCGCTTCACATTTACGCTTTGCTCCGTCGCGGTCAATCCCGCGACCGGGCGTCAGAACCTGAATCAAAACCAAGGCGCGGTTTCTTCCATTCCGCGCAGCCAGTGCTTCGTGCGCTAGCTGCTGCTTTTCTATGGCGGACCGTGCGGGGCAGGCTTCGGCCTGGCCGGTTCCTTGGTTTCCGGTTTCTGACCCCCGTACGGTTTGCCACCCTATGCCGCGTCAGAACGGTGGATGGCAATCCTTAATCAAACCAAGGAGATAAGGAAAATGGCATGCCCACCTTTTAAGCTCGTGCGCCACCCTGGCCCAATGGTTCAAGCTGCAAACTATCTCGGAGGATTCCGTGATGTTTGATCTTTCGCTTCTAATCGGCCTCCCCAAACCCAACAGCATCGACACGTCATCGCTTACCCCTGAAGATGCAGCGATTAAATTGCGGCAGGCTGCCACGCTTCGGCTGAATGGAGCCCAGAGTATTCTGCTTCATTTTCCGCAAGACGTTGAGCTGGCAGTAGAGCTGTTGGATGACGCCGCCGTTTTGTACGACAAGGCATTCCGAAATTTGACTGGTATTCCAGCTCAAAGCGTTCATCAACAGATCCATGAGTATGTCTCTGTCCCATCCGCTGAAGGGGCTCCCGCGATCCAAACTCCGTGGGGCGATGAGTTCGCTCCGGTAATAAAGGCGGGTGTTCGTTGCGCAGAGGCTTGGCTTGAAGGCTCATCATTACCGTTATGGTGGGCGCTGTCTCAGAACCGAAAACGTCATCGTCAAGGTGATCCACAAGAGGCATTTGAAGCAGGTTTTCTGCTGCGGTTGCAGCAGACGCTGATCATGCGACGTGAGGCGGTCACTTCCCAATCAACCCGCTTTGATGCCTGAGTCTGTAATTGACGTTTGAGATTTGCTTTTCCGGCCAAACCCTCCGATCAAGCGATCTTTGATCGCGCCGATCGGAGGGTTAACTCGCTTTTCTCGAAGCCGCCGCGTTCCACTCTCCATGCTCAAATTTAATTCCCACCACGCCTGCTTTCACCATCAGTAATTCTCCGCGATTTCCATCGAGCGCAACGTTATTCAGTGTGTGTCCGAGTCTTTTCGTTGGGCATGGATGTAGGTGTGGCGACAGCGGCGACGCCGGCGACAACCCACGTATAACGTGGTCTGGAGCATGGCGACAGAAGTGGCGACAGTCGCCACTTTCTCAGCGCATTGGCTGTGACGCTTGACCGCCTTTTCGAGCGGGTATAACAATTGGCGCACGGATCGCTGTCGTTGACAGCACCTGCCCAGGTAGCCAGAACCTTCAAGGCTACGCCACTTGCGTGGTGGTTCTCCCGAAGTGCGATAAAGCGTCCGGCGGCTCGCACGGTCACTCTCCAAGGGTGATGGATGCCTACTCGACTTATCTGCCCGTTGCGGCAGACGATGGACCTTCCTCGCTGCACTGGAGCAATCTCACCTCTCGGCACACGTCGCTGCGCCAGACCGCGCCCGTCTCTTTCTACCGGAAAGAGACGGGCGCTCGTACCACTGCTGCAAGCCACGTCGTACAGGGCATTGCCGCAACTCTCCTCGTGACAATCGGCCTGACAAATCCGATTCGTCGCCATCCGCAACGACACAGGCACGGGTGCCGCAGCCTATGGAAAGGCTGCACCTGACTGACAGTCAGGCATGCCCCAGGTGTCGATGTTGTTGCCTTCTCCCACCCAGAATCTCCAGGTGCCGAACTCGTCAGTCGGCGCAGCCTCCACCCGCCCGCATCTTTGAATGCGTCTAAGGAGGCCAGATTCATGGGTCTATGGCCTGGCTCCCGGTCGTAAGGAGCCGTTCGTTCCGCGTCAGTGAACACCTCACAGGCCGCAGGGGCCTTGATCCCTGATAACACTCAACAGCCGTGGCGGGACTACGTGAGGACAACCATCAATGACGAGGAGAGGGCCCATGCAGCAGTTAGATCCGAAGCTTGAACTACCACGACCACCTCGACCGTTGATTGAGTCGAACCCCGTGCCCCAGCCTTATCCGGTGCAGGCATTGGGTGGGATTCTTGGGCCTGCGGTTGAGCGCATGGCCGAGGTCATCGGCGTGCCCCAAGCACTGGCCGCGCAATCGGTGTTGGCCGCCTCGGCCCTGGCCACCCAAGGCCATGCGGGCTTACAACTCGACGGGAGAAATTATCCCCTGTCGTTGTACCTGATCACGGTGGCTGCGTCCGGTGATCGCAAGACCGCGGCAGACCGATCCGCACTGCTGCCAGCGCGCCAATGGGAGCGTGAACAGTGGCAACACTATCGTGAACAGCTCTCCCGGTACCGTGCCGCACAGCGACAAGCGCAGCGTATCAATCCTGCCGATCCCGCCCCCACAAACAGCGTACCGCTCGAAGCGGAGCCTTCGGCCCCTCGGCT
>Ga0180008_1000490_pt1 | contig 32965 bp, 26 predicted proteins | sample MM_PW_MetaG_FD_121121 | JGI IMG/M metagenome (GOLD analysis project Ga0180008, IMG submission 121121) | Groundwater microbial communities from the Aspo Hard Rock Laboratory (HRL) deep subsurface site, Sweden - MM_PW_MetaG | ecosystem: Environmental > Aquatic > Deep subsurface > Groundwater... | reverse complement strand
TATGAAAACAAAGATAGATACATTAATTGACAAAATAATTAAAACACAACAAATTGGTAACACAAATTAACAACTATTCTACTAAATGTTTCGGTAACATTTTTAAATGAGCTATAGCGATTTTTCATATTTTTTAAAGTTACATAATTTTTTTACAATCAAACTGCTAAATATATTTGCAAATTGACTATATTTTCCAGGGGGGGGCATCAAAACAAGTTTATTTCGCGGCTTAGCCAATGTAGTTTTTCGAAAAACTATCTCCCGGAATTTTGAAGGCACTCGATCCATACTTTTTTTCCGAAAATCAAATATGGCAAAAAAATCAATTCCAATAAAATTATTACCGAAAATATCTATTTTCCGTCAATAATTATACAAAAATTAGCTATTTTTTGTAGGAAGTTTGAAAAGTATCTGAAAATAGCACATCAATTTGAACAAAACAAAGGACAAATCTTATGTATTGATGAAGCTCAGGAAAGTAATACGATTGGCGGTTTTATCCGCTTTATGAAAGAAAACTGGCTTCACACCCCGGTGATACTTACCGGCAGTTCAACAGCAAATTCCGCTTAGATATCCCGAAATATTGCGTACGTTCTCCGGTATACCATCGGAGGCATTCCGTGTTCCTGTGCAAAAATACGGCAAAAATATTCTGCAGTTCCGAAACCGGATAATACCGCTATTTCCCTTAGATGTATGAGCGATTCGGTAAGATACTGCCTTGCTTTTTTCATCCGCAGTTCGAGAATGATCCTATGGGGTGATTTGCGAAGATGTTCAGAAAAAAGTTTATGAAGGTATGGGATACTGATTTCGGAATTGGAAGCTATCTCTGAAAGAAGGATAGGTTTGGTGTAATTCGATTCAATAAAATTTACCGCGTTCCGAAGTGCTGGCGGCCAGGGTTCAACAAGAAGATCGTTACGCGCTGCCCGTTCTGCTTCGATGAGTAACCGGGAATACGCGTAGAATCCAAGAAAAGATTTTGAAAAAACACGGTTTTTAAAGGTTTCAAACAAATGAAATGCAAAACTGACTGCCTGATCCGGATCTGCCCATCGGCTTACTCTGGGAATGTGTACGCCCTGCTTATTTTTAACGATGAATTCGATGACAATGCACTGATACGGATTATCAATGTGGTTTTCAAAGATTGTGTATTGTCCTTCTGTGTGCCAAAACATCGCGCCTTTGCCGAAGCAAATGCTTTTTCCCTTATACGGAAAATTTACTTTCCCGCCGACGAGCAGTTCGATTTTTTCATGTCCCTGCATGGTCACCACAGGGTTTAATGCCCGCTGAGGAGCTTTAAAAAAACTTACGTTATGTATTTCAACAAGTTTTTTTATTCGGGTTTCATACACATTATTATTCAAATTGCAAATACCCCTTAAACTAAAAGTGCGCGTTTTCCCTGTCCGACAATGTAATATGAAGTATAGAAAAGTGCAATGAATTCCATATTTTACTATTGTGAATTTTAAAATTTTCCTTTATACTTGTGTATGCTTTTATTGAACAGTAGTTCTTAAGGGCACTCCCATAAACCTCAAAATCGGTTTATGGGTCCCCCCTTTTTAGGCACTTTATAGGTGGAAACCTATGCAAAGCATAGGTTTCCGGATGTGCCCTTAAAATAAAAAAGCATCACTGATACAAACTATTCTACAGGAGTTTAAAATGAAACCGGAAATAAGCGTGCAGCTATACAGTGTGCGGGATAACCTGACAGCCGATTATGAAAAAACATTACGGGCAATTCATGCCATGGGATTCAACATAGTTGAGACAGCCGGGTTCCCGGGAACAACTTTTGAAAAAGCAAAAGCTCTTTTCAAAAAACTAAACCTGACTTCCCCGACATGTCATTGCCGCCTTCCCATTGGTGATGATAAAAATAAAGTAATTGAAGATGTTTTAGCACTTGGAGGAAAATACCTTTTTACCGGATGCTCTCCAAAAGGAAAAGAGGATTTTTCATCGATCGATGCGATCAAAGCGGTCGCGGAAGTTTACACAAATGCGGCAGATTTTGCATCAAAATACGGTATTCAGGTCGGTTGTCATAATCATGGCTGGGAGATGGCCGATGTGAACGGCAAAGCAGCGTATAAATATTTTCTTGAAAATACCCCCGAGACTGTACTTTGGGAAGCCGATACATTCTGGGTTGCTTTCGGCGGCCGGAACCCTACCGACTTTATTACCGAACTTGGCAAACGGGGCAAAGCCGTTCATTTTAAAGACGGGCTGTTAGCAAAAAAAGAGGTTTTTAAAGCGGACACTATTAATGGCATACAGGTTGTCACAAGCAATGAAAAACCGTTTAAGCCGGCCGGCACTGCTGATGTCGATCTTCAAGGCGCTTCTGCTGCGGCAAAATTTGCTGAATACGCAGTGATTGAACTCGATAGCTATGATGGCAACATAATGGACGCCATTAGACAAAGTTATAACTATCTGTGTAAATCAGGGATCGCCTCCGGGCGTTTGTAACATATAAAACTTAGTGGATACAATGAATACAATAAAACTATGAATACAAAAAGAAAAATCAAACTAGGTATAATCGGCTGCGGAAATATCAGTCAGGCGTATTTTAATGCTGCTAAAAAATTTCAGGTTCTTGAAATTCATTCCTGTGCAGACATTAACATGGACACCGCAAAAACAAAGGCTGAGGAAAATAATTGTCCGGCGCTTACTGTGCCTGAAATTCTGGCAAACAAAGAAGTTGATCTGATTATCAATCTTACTATCCCTTCAGTGCATGCAGAGGTCAGTTCAGCGGCGCTCAACGCAGGCAAACATGTATATTCAGAAAAACCTCTGGCTGTCATTTCTGAGGATGGAAAAAAATTACTGGAAACTGCAAAAAAAAAGGGACTGCTCGTCGGCTGCGCTCCTGACACATTTCTTGGTGCAGGTTACCAGACCTGCCGGAAACTGATTGATGACGGATGGATTGGAAGGCCGGTAAGCGGTACTGCTTTTCTCATGTCACGTGGCCCAGAGGCATGGCATCCAAACCCGGCATTCTTTTATAAACAAGGAGCAGGCCCTTTGTTTGACATGGGTCCCTATTACCTGAGCGCGCTTGTGCACTTGCTTGGACCGGTAGAGTGTGTGAGTTCCATTACCGCCAAAGCCTTTCAGGAACGAATGGCTACCTGCAAGGAACAATTCGGTCTGAGGCTTCCGGTGGAAGTTCCTACTCATTATTCCGGTACTTTACGATTTACAGAAGGAGCTGTTGTTACAGTAACCATCAGTTTTGATGTATACAAACACAAACACTCTCCGATTGAAATTTATGGCACGGGAGGCTCTCTCACATGTCCGGACCCGAACACATTTGGCGGCGCAGTATCGCTTTATACTCCGGGAAAAGATTCGGACTGGAAAGAAATTGCATACAGCCACCCTTATTCAGAAAACATGCGTTCCATCGGCGCAGCCGATATGGCGTATGCAATTCTTGGAAAACGAAAGCACAGAGCAAGCGGTGAATTAGCATACCACGTTCTCGAAGTCATGCACGCGTTCGAAAAATCCTCTGTTTCCGGAAAATCAATTAATATCGAAAGCCGACCGGAACGGCCATCGGCTCTGCCGCTTGGACTTATAGAAGGCTATTTGGACGCTTGATTTTCTATTCGGCAGTGCAAACGCAAACTTTTTGATTTATCAAAAATGGGTGCGTTTGAACCTTTAGTAAATGGCTGTTGCGCAGGAAAACGCAAACGGTTTCAGGGGTATTTCTCGTTTTTTGAGCGCTTCCGTCCGGCAGTTTGCGGGGCCGAAGGCGGGTACCCGCAAATTGCGAGCAAGGCAAGACACGATAGTGTCTTGCCGCCACGGCTTTGATTGTTTGTAAATATACATAACCGTTCGTTGCCCGACGTGCCGTCGGCCTATTTATCCTCCTGACGGCCGAGCCGGTTTGCGTACCTCCTGTACGCGGCGCAAGCGAAAAAAACGAGAAATACCCCTGAAACTAAAAGTTTGCGTTCGCCCTGTCGTCAGCTCGACATTCACTGTGTAAAATTTCATGCTAAACTACCCTGAGGTATTCATGAAAAAAAGAAAAAAAATATTAACTATTATTGGAAGTGTAATTGCCGTTATTTTTGGAGTATTAACCTATGTGTATTTCTGGGGCACCAGATTTGCCGGCGACTTAAATAATTTTGGAGGAGTAATCCCTCAGGCAAAAGCAGATTTAACAGAGCTTACCGTAGAAGGCCCGGGCTGGCCGCAATTCCTAGGACCATATGGAAATGATGTAGGTGAATTCATCGGAATTGATTCTGCAGTTTCAAACGGGCTTATTAAAAAATGGGAAATCGACTATTTATGCAGAGGACCAAAAAGCATGAGTTATTCTTCACCGGCAGTTTCCGGCAACAGGCTTCTTGTTACCGGACACGATGAAAAAAATAATTTTCTTTTTTGTTTGTCGCCTGAAAACGGCGATTTACTTTGGTATAAAAAATATCCGGAAAAATCCAAAAATAATTACGGAATGGGCGACAGGGCAACTCCAACAATATCCGGAAAGACAGTTTATACTGTTTCACGGGAAGGAATAATACGCTGTCATTCAATCTATGATGGTAAATTGATATGGTCATTTCATCTGAAATCAATCGGATGCAAACCTCCGGAATGGGGGTTTTCAGGATCGCCTGTACTGCATGATAAAAACGTAATTTTTCATGCCGGCGGAGACAGCCTCGCGGTGAGCTTAAACCGCGAAACCGGAGTTGTCACCTGGAAAAGCAGTGCGGGGAAGGGCGGCTACTCTACACCTGTTATCGTGAGTAATGCCGGTTTAAGTCAATTAATACTTTTTTACCACGACGGCGTCAGGAGTTTAAATCTGGATGACGGGAGTGATCTGTGGGATACGCCGATGTGGGTGAGCGGCAACCGGCTTATTATCACTACTCCTGTTGTAAGGGATAACCAGATTTTTCTTTCAAGCTATTGGGGAGTAGGAAGCAAGCTGATCCGAATCAATGAAAGCGGCGCCGAAACAGTATGGCATAATAAAAAAGCCATGTGTTATCAGGCAAACCCGCACATTATAGGTGATGAGATATATTTTTATGACGGAGCTCCCATGCAGAACAGAGGTCACTTTACCGCTCTTGACTTTAAAACAGGTATAAAAAAATGGTCCGTCCGCGAACTGGGTATGGGAACCACGATCAGGGCCGGCGGCTACCTCATTTGTCAGAACGTAAAAGGTGTTTTGTATTTTGTAAAGACGAATTCTAAAAAACCTGTCATAGCCAGGGCAATTACAAATGCCATGCCGGATGTTCCCGGTAATCAGTACCAGTGGACAAAGCCGATCGCCGCAGGAAAATACCTGTACCTCCGTCATGGTCCAAAATTGATTTGCTTTTCGGCTGCATGGTAAGATATGTATTAAGGGAAACGCAAACTTTTAGTTTCAGTGGTATTTCTCGTTTTTTTCGCTTGCGCCGCGTACAGGAGGTACGCAAACCGGCTCGGCCGTCAGGAGGATAAATAGGCCGACGGCACGTCGGGTAATGAACAGTCATGTTAATTTTCAGATAGTCAAGACCCGACGGAATCGCTCAAAAAACGAGAAATACCACTGAAACCGTTTGCGTTTTCCTGCGAAACAGCCATTACTGATGGTTCAAACGCACACATTTTTGATAAATCAAAAAGTGTGTGTTTGCCCTGGATATGGACGTTCAAATATTGTACAAAGGAGGTTTCCATGAAAAAATCAACTATACTAACTTTACCTATGCTAATTGCCGCATCATTCATACTTTCCGGATGCCAAAAAGCTAATACAAATACCGATACTGCTTCCAGCACACGCGGTCTTCCAGCTAAGGTCAAAATCATTTACGAAAGCGGCATTAGTGTCCGGGAAAATACTGACAGCAAATCAGCCATAATTTCTGCTGCGCACAAAGGCTATGAGTATGAAGTAACAGACGGTTATCCTGCCTACTACCGGATTAAATTCCTTGAAGGCAAAGAAGGCTGGGTCAGCGCAAATCCCGCGGATAACTGGACAGAGATAACCGCAGGCACACAGGTAAAAATAAATCATCCATCCGGTCTTCGGGTAAGAACCGAGCCGTATAAAAAGGGAGACGACATCGGGGCAGCGGTTTCAGGCTATTCCTTCGATTTATTATCCGCGGAATACAGTCATTTAAAGATTAAATTACCGGATAATAAAACCGGGTGGATCTACATCGGAAATCCTGAACAACGCTGGGTGGAATTTTTACACTGATTTATTAAAAACCTTCGGACGTATCTTCCCGGCTGCATGCGCATATATTAGCGCGATACTGACCGAAAATGGTTTTTGCAAACCCGTAACCAAGACAGACGGCAATAAGTGAGAATCCTTCAATTCTGAGGATTGTTCGTTCCCCAAGCCGATCAACCATTTTTCCAAGAAAAGGCTGAAAAAATATTCCGAGAATACCGCCGCAGGTAAAAAGAACCGCAATAGCAACACCGCCGGCTGCAATGAGAAAGTTGTTTTATAAGAAAACTGAAGCCTTGAGAATCCGAAAAACACCAGCGCACTTCCGAGGGTAGCCGCTGCCATACGCACACTGTTAACCTGTCCAAGTCTGCGTCCCTCAGCACCGGCAGCAGCGAGCTCCATCCCTATCCCTGACTGAAACGGCATAAAAAGATATATACCGATAGAAAATTATTAAATGTTGACTCAACGATGTTTGCCGAAAAGCCGATCAGGGCGACTACCATAAAAAAGAAACGTAGGTCTTTTGAAACCGGAATTGATTTTTGCTGAAAGAATTTGAAGGTCAAAGCAGGAATATTGTACCATATAGTATAATACCGATCATGCAGAAACTACCTGAAAGAGAAAAAAGCAAACGCATGGCTAGCCTGAGGCTTACCCTGCCGTTTCTCAAACCATACATTAAGGAACTCAGCTTTGCATCACTTGCACTCATCTTCACATCGGGCATAACACTTCTTATCGGACAAGGCCTTAAGCTCATTGTTGATACGGGATTTTCCAAAGGTGACGCTGATCTCCTCAATAAGTCGGTTCTTCTTTTCATAGGCATTCTGCTTTTTCTTGCCCTCGGAACCTTCGTGAGATTTTACCTCGTGACCTGGGTCGGGGAAAGGGTTACTGCAGACATACGGCTTGCTGTTTTTAACAAAGTAATAATGCTGCACCCGGGATTTTTCGAACTCAATGAAAGCCGTGAGATTCAAACACGCATTACCGCTGATACTGCAATCCTGCAGACCGTCGTGGGTGCCTCTGTGTCAATTGCGTTCAGAAACATACTAATTCTTACCGGAGGAGCTGTTTTTTTATTTATTACAAACACCAGACTTACACTCATTGCCGTTTTCTGTATCCCGCTGGTTTTACTTCCTCTCTTCTTTTTCGGCCGCAGAGTCCGAAAGCTTTCCCGGGCAACGCAGGACGAATATGCAAAAATGGGTGCCTATGTCGGGGAATCTCTCCAAAGCATAAAAACCGTACATGCGTCTAACCATCAGGGGACTGATAAAAAAAGATTTCAAAGCCTCGTTGAAAGTGCCTTCGGAAAAGCCGTTCAACAGACCAGACAGCGGGCTTTTCTCATGACCACGGTTATCTTTCTGGTATTCGGAAGCATAGCCGGTATGTTCTGGAGCGGCGGACACGATGTCCTCAGCGGCAGAATTACAAGCGGAGAATTATTGGCATTTGTATTTTATGCAATGATGATCGGCAGCGCAGTAGGTGCGTTAAGCGAAGTAGTCAGCGATCTTCAAAAAGCAGCCGGAGCGGCAGAAAGGCTCATGGAACTTCTGCACGCGGAAAATAAAATCGTTTCTCCTGAAACCTCACATTCACCAGGCAAAAAGAATCACAGCTGCATTTCTCTGAAGAACGTAACCTTCGCCTATGACACACGCAAGGATCAGCCGGCTCTCAGAGGCATTACTCTTACAATCAATCCTGGAGAAACACTCGCTCTCGTCGGTCCTTCCGGTGCAGGTAAAACTACCCTGTTTGATCTGCTCCTGCGTTTTTACGATCCGCAGCAGGGAAGTATTTTATTCGATGACCAGCCCATTTCACAGCTTGATCTCGAAGAATACCGCACACAACTTGCAATCGTTCCTCAAAACCCGACACTATTCAGTGCAACAGTTGCCGAAAACATAAGTTATAGTCATCCCCTGGCAACTCATGAAATGATTAAACAGGCTGCCCGTGAGGCATATGCGCATGATTTCATTAAAGAACTTCCTGAAGGCTATGATACTTACCTCGGAGAGTCAGGCTCCCAGCTCTCAGGCGGTCAGCGTCAGCGGCTGACGATTGCGCGTGCGCTCCTTCGGGATCCGGCAATACTTCTCCTTGACGAGGCGACTAATTCTCTTGATGCGGAAAGTGAAGACATCGTACAAAAAGCGATCACCGCACTTATGAAAAACCGCACCACTGTCATTATCGCTCACCGGCTTGCAACGGTCAGAAATGCCGACCGTATTGCCGTAATGGAGCAAGGCGTCATTGTTGCCATCGGCACACACCAGACTCTTCTCAAGTCCTGTCCATTGTATAAAAGACTTGCGACGCTTCAATTCCGTGAATGAGTATAGCAGCCCCCTATAATCACTCTTTAACAATCAATGCTCCATTTCATGTAACTATAATTCATACATGCCTGGGCGAACGCACACTTTTTATTGGCGCCACCTGCTTGCATAAAATATAGTTTTCTGGTATGATATACGAGTAAAAAAAACGTATTATAAATACTATACCGAGGAATACATTATGAAATTTTCTACACGGACACGCTACGGATTAAGACTGCTCACTTATTTAGCGGCTGAATACGACCAGAATGTCCCTATCCGACTTAGAGAAATTGCCACAAGCGAAGGAATTTCAGCAAAATATCTCGAGCAGATTATTATAATCCTTAAACGGCATAAGATGCTTAACATTACCCGCGGTGTAAAAGGCGGGTACCGGCTTGCGTTGCATCCCGGAAAAGTAAATCTTTTTACAGTATTTACCGCGCTTGAAGGCGGAATTGAACCTGTACTCTGCGTGCGTGAAGAAAAAGACTGCCTTAGAAAATCTGTATGTGCAATTAATGAAATGTGGAGAGATCTTCACCATACTATCAAAACATTTCTTCAGAACAAAACTCTCCTTGATTTGGCCGATGCTTTTAAAAAAAAAGAACCAATCTATAAAGATTTCATTAAAAGCAAGGAAAAATAAAAACATGAACATTTTACTGACTATACTTATCAGTCTCTTGGTGTATGTAACTTTTTTTTATGTGTACCGCGCCGGAAGTATCCGCAGGAATAAACTTAATTTATCAAAACATTCCTGCAGTACATCAGTTTCATGCAGATGCGGTAATTGGCGGTAGTTTTTTCTTAATAGGCGCTGAGGAAGAGTTTTGCAACAGGGAATGAAAAATAAAACTATAGTTATTACCGGAGCGAATGCCGGTATTGGATTTGAAGCAGCAAAAGCACTCGCCGCAATGGGCGCGCGTGTCGTAATGATCTGCCGCGATGAAACGCGTGGAACAGCCGCGCAGCAACGCATTACGGCTGCAGGCGGAACAGCAGATCTTCTGATTTGTGATTTCTCAGACCTGGGCGCTGTCGGTAAAATCGCCGCGCGGCTGCAGGAAACGTATCCGGTAATCGATGTTCTTTTAAACAATGCCGGTGCAATCAATGGCAGCCGCCTGCTCTCGAAAGACGGGTATGAACTTTCTTTTGCGATAAATCATCTGGCTCCGTTTTTACTTACGCTCACATTGCTCCCTCATTTGGGCAAAAATAAATGCCGTATAATCAATACTGCCTCAATGGCACATTTCATGGGACATATAAATTTTGATGATATACAGAGTAAGCAAAAGTACGGGGAAATGAGCGCATATGCCCAAAGTAAACTTGCGAACATTTTATTTACCTACAGTCTTGCCCGGAGGCTTAAGGGCTCTCAGGTAACGGTAAACTGCCTGCATCCGGGTGTGGTGCGAAGCAATTTCGCCTCCGGAGGAAGTATTTTTTCCCGTTTATTCTATATCGCGGCTGGCCCAATAATGATAAATGCGGCAAAAGGCTCCAGGACATCTGTTTTTCTGTGTTCATCAGCGGATGTTGAGGGCATAAGCGGCGCTTATTTTAGCAAATGCAAAGCCGTAAAAAGCTCAAAAGAGTCCTATGATACGGCGGTACAAGAAAAATTATGGGATTTAAGTCTTCACCTGACCGGCATTTCAAATCCCGTGTAATCGGCATATTCACTGTGTGCCCTGTAGAGCAAAATCAAACCAGCCTGCAAAAATCATAGTACAATACAGCATATTATTTCTATCTACATGCCGCATATCCGAATAACCAAAGGCTTTAACATTCCCCTCGCCGCAGACAAAAACTGCGGCACTATTCCGCACAACATACCGCGCATACCCGAGGCGATTCTGCATACCGGACAATTTGCTATTTGCATAGAAGATTACCGGGGCTGTAAGCCGGAATTTTTCCCTGAATTTTTAACCGAAAAAAAAGTTAAGGTAAAACAGGGTCAACCCGTTTTTTTTGATAAACGTTTCCCTGAGGTACTTTACACTGCGCCAGAGTCCGGAAAATTTCTGCACATACTCCGCGGTGAAAAACGAAAACCGCTCGCAGTTGTTTTTGAAAAGGAAGACTACGGACATGTATCTTTTCCTAAAACAACTATCGACGACATTCTCAATCCCGAAAAATTATCTCCGGATGCAATAAAAAAAACTCTCTGTAAGTCCGGATTATTCGCTGCCTTAAGGCGGCGTCCGTTTGATACTGTCGCGCGGCCTTCCGATATACCCCGCGCATTGTTTATCACTGCGGCAGACACCAATCCGCTTGCGCCGGATCCTCTCACGGTTATTCAAAACGCTGCGGAATATTTCAGAGCAGGTGTCGGTATCGTATCCAGGCTGACATCAGGCAATACATTTCTCATAACCGGACGCGAAACTCCGGTACCCGGAAACGATTGTGATTTTGTACAGCAACTTACATTTACAGGACCTCACCCTTCCGGAAATCCCGGTACACATATTCATTTTTTGTTCCCTGTTTCACGCACCGATGTCGTCTGGCATATCGGCTATCAGGATGTAATCAACATCGGTGAAACTTTTCTCACAGGAAAACTTTCCGCATCCAGAGTTCTCAGCCTTGCGGGCTCTGCGTCGCCGACGGCAGGGCTACTCCGCACCGTGTGGGGAAGCTCCGTTTCCGAATTGTTGACTCTGTACACGAGCGGTTCCGGCACACAATCGGAACCTGTCCGGGTTATTTCCGGATCGGTCCTCGATGGCCGGCGGGTGGATATTGAACAATGTTTTCTGGGCCGTTTCCACAGGCAAATCACCCTTCTTCCCGAAGATGATAAAAAAAAGTTACTGGGTTGGGCAATGCCGGGATTTGGAAGTTATTCGCTCACCCGTACCTTTATGTCCTCATTCATTCCGTTTTTCCGTAAAAAGATGTACCGTTTTACTTCCGATCTTCAGGGCGATCCCCGCGCATTTGTGCCCGTCGGATTATATGATAAACTCATGCCGCTTGATGTCCTGCCGGCAGTGTTTCTCCGCGCACTCGTCTCAAAAGATTATGACCTTATTGAAAAACTCGGCGGATTTGATCTCGGATCGGAAGATCTCGCTCTTTGCACATTTGCCGCTCCCGGGAAAGCCGATTACGGGGCGCTTCTCACTGCAGCGTTTGACGCTATCGAAAAGGAGTCGACGTGAAAATCCTCCGTAACCTCCTTGATTATGCCGGCCGTATGTTCTCCCCCGGAAAGCGGCTTGGTATATTTTATCCGCTTTTCGAAGCTACCGATGCGTTCTTTTTTACCACCGGCAAAACCGCATCGGGCAGCGTACATATCCGTGATGCAATCAACCTGAAACGCCTTATGAGTGCAGTAGTGCTCGCGCTTGTCCCATGTATTATCATGGCCATGTACAATACCGGATACCAGGCCGGGTTGCATGCCGATGTCCAAAACCTGGCGGGCTGGCGCGGAAGTATACTCGCCTTATTAAATCTCCAGCCTGATTCCACGAATATCCTGACTTGCCTGATCACCGGCAGTCTGTATTTTGTTCCTCTTCTTGCAGTATGCGGGTTGGCCGGAGCATTCTGGGAAATACTCTTTGCCGTTGTCCGCAAAGAGGAAATAAACGAAGGTTTCTTTGTAACAATGTTTCTCATCCCGCTGATTCTTCCTCCGGGCATACCTCTTTGGCAGGCCGCACTCGGCACATCATTCGGTATTGTGTTCGGAAAAGAAGTTTTCGGCGGCACAGGAATGAATTTTTTAAATCCTGCGCTCACCGCACGCGTATTTTTATTCTTTTCATATCCGGGCGCAATGTCCGGCGATGCAGTCTGGACAGTACATGCGGACGCCATAACAGCCGCAACACCGCTCGCAAACCTAGCATCCGGCCTTCCCGCAGGGGTCAATTGGCTTGACGCATGTATCGGATTAATCCCCGGCGCAATGGGAGAGACTTCCGCACTCGCATGTCTTGCCGGCGGAGTATTCCTCATACTTTCCGGGGCTGCGTCTCCGCGGATTATTCTCTCCGTATGCGCCGGAGCCATATTTACCGCTCTTGGAATGAATATACTTGCACCGCATTTTTCTAATCCTATGCTGTATGTCACACCTGCGTGGCATATGGTACTCGGAGGCTTTGCATTCGGAACAATGTTCATGGCAACCGATCCCGTAAGCGCGGCAGTAACACCCGCCGGAAAAATCATATACGGTTTGTTAATCGGCACACTCGTGATTTTAATCCGCACAGTAAATCCCGCTTTCCCTGAAGGAATGATGTTTGCTATTCTGCTCGGAAATATTTTAGCCCCGCTTATCGACTACATGATAATAACCCTGCACTCTGCAAAAAGGCAACGGATACTGCATGACCGCATTTGATAAAAATTCCGTCCGTAACACGCTTTCGGTATCATTTACCGTATGTCTTTTCTGCGCGTTTCTTACCGCCCTGGCCGCGGTGCTTCTTAAAAGCAGGCAGGATACAAATACCGCATACGACCGGAACATTACCGTCCTCAAAGCCGCCGGCCTCCTTCCTGAACGTCCGGATAAAGCTAATGTGGCAGAAATTTTTAAAAACATACGTCCGGTAATGATCAATTTATCAGACGGAAAACAAATTTCCGCTAAATGGGATGATGCGCAGAAATTCGATCCCGAATCAGCCGGAAGATCTGAAGATAACGGATACGCACTTTCCGCTGATGCAGACGTCGCCGGTATAAAACGTATGACAAAACTGGCTTCAGTTTTTGAAGTATTCGGAACCGAACCGGACAACACCCTCAAAAAAATAATTCTTCCCTTTTACGGCGCAGGATTATGGGGAATAATGCGCGGCTACCTTGCTTTTGAACCGGACGCAGAAACAATTTCACAAATAGTATTTTATGATCACAAAGAAACACCCGGCCTCGGCGGAGAAGTTGATAACCCTAAATGGCAATCACTCTGGAAAGGGCGAAAAGCGTATCGTGGAGATGAAATAGCACTGCGGGTGATAAAATCTGCCGGAAAAGAAACGGTAAGTCCTTATGAGGTTGACGGTATTTCCGGCGCAACCATCACTTCACGCAGTGTCTCCGAAATGATACGTTTCTGGCTTGGAACAAACGGATATTTCAATTATCTGCGCCGGATGCAACACACTGCTGCCGGAAAAGATTAACAGGTGTGCATATGACGAAGATGTCGCGAATACTTCTTGACCCAATAATAAAAAATAATCCTATTGCCGTGCAGGTGCTCGGCATATGCTCATCTCTCGCGGTTACTTCAAAAATGTCAACCGCAATGGTAATGTTTCTCGCGCTCACTTTTGTTACGGCGCTGTCAAATCTCGCCGTGAGCGCAATCCGCAATTATATACCCGCCAGTGTACGCATCATTATAGAAATGACGGTTATCGCCTCACTCGTAATAATTGCCGACCTGGTTCTAAAAGCATATGTATTTTCCGTCAGTAAGCAGCTTTCTGTATATGTCGGATTAATTATTACCAACTGCATTGTGATGGGGCGAGCGGAGGCTTTTGCGATACAAAATCCTGCCGGCCCGAGTTTTCTTGACGGAATAGGCAACGGAATGGGATACGGCGCGGTGCTCCTGATTATCGCCGCGGTCCGTGAAATACTGGGAAGCGGTACTCTTTTCTCATACCAGATACTGAGTACAGAATGGTATGTGCCAAACGGGCTTCTTGTGCTGCCGCCAAGCGCATTCTTTCTTATCGCGGCCGTGATCTGGCTTCTGCGCACCGTGTACCCCGAACATCAGGAAAAACCATGACCGCACTGCTGCAATCAGATCTTTTCGGATTGTTTATTAAATCAGTCCTTATTGAAAACATGGCTCTGTCATTTTTTCTCGGAATGTGCACGTTTATCGCATGTTCAAAAAAGGTGGAAACTGCCTTCGGTCTGGGAATCTCAGTAATTGCGGTTCAGTTTATTACCGTACCGGTTAATAATATTCTCTACACACATGTACTGCGCTACGGATCGTTCACCTGGGCGGGCTTTCCGGAACTGGATCTCTCATTTCTTGGTCTGATCAGTTATATCGCGGTTATTGCCGCCATGGTGCAAATACTTGAAATGGTGCTCGATAGGTTTTTCCCTCCTTTGTACAACAGCCTTGGTATTTTTCTTCCGCTTATTACGGTAAATTGCGCTATTCTCGGCGGTACACTTTTTATGGTCGAAAGAAAATATACATTTGCGCAGAGTGTCGTATATGGAGCCGGCTCCGGAACCGGATTTTTTATCGCGATCGTTGCGCTCGCTGCCGTGCGGGAGCGCCTCAAATACAGTAATCCCCCCCCTGCCCTTCGCGGACTTGGAATAACCTTTATTATTGTAGGATTAATCGCATTGGGGTTTATGGGTTTTTCAGGAATAAAACTGTAATTTTTTTATGCGCAGCAATCTGATATGAACGTTTTCAGTACTATCTTTCTCAGCACCGGATACTTCTGCCTGATCATTTTATTTCTCACGACGTGTATTCTGATTGCGCGGTCAAAACTTGTGCGGAATACGCCGGTTTCCATAGTCATAAACAATCAGCCAAATTCGCTGACTGTCAGTGCCGGGGGTACCCTGCTCACCTCGCTTGCCGATAATAATATTTTTATTTCCTCCGCATGCGGCGGACAAGGCACATGCGGGCAATGCAAGGTAATGGTAACCGAAGGCGGCGGGGGGCTTCTTCCCACCGAAACCGCTCATATTACCCGCAAACAGGCCTCACAAGGGTACCGGCTCGGATGTCAGCTGAAAGTTAAAAATGATCTTCATATTACCCTCCCCGACTCTGTTTTCAGCGCGCGAAAAATGACATGCACCGTGCGCTCAAACCGGAATACCGCGAGTTTCATCAAAGAACTGGTACTGCAGCTGCCGCAGGGCGAGAGTCTTGATTTCAGAGCAGGAGGATATATTCAGATTGAATGCGGACCGCATACTGTACAGTACAATGACTTCGATATTGATGATAATTTTTCCGGCGAATGGGATACATATAACCTGAGAAAATATAAAAGCGTGTGCCGCGAACCGGTGATCAGAGCATATTCAATGGCCAATTATCCCGAAGAAAAAACCATAGTAATGCTGAACGTCCGCATCGCGCTTCCTCCGCCAGGGGGAAAAAAAATTCCGCCCGGAATTATGAGCTCCTACATCTTCGGCCTCAAACCGGGCGACACGGTTACCGTATCAGGTCCATACGGTGAATTTTATGCGCGTGAAACTCATAAAGAAATGATCTTTATAGGAGGCGGAGCGGGAATGGCGCCTATGAGAAGCCATATCTTCGATCAGCTCCGCCGGATACACACAAACAGAAAAATAAGTTTCTGGTACGGCGCGCGCAGTAAAAAAGAACTGTTTTATACCGATGAATTCAACAGCCTTGCTGAAAAGTATACTAATTTTACATTTACCGCTGCGCTCTCGGAACCTCTACCGGAAGACAACTGGAACGGATGTACCGGATTTATTCATGAAGTACTTCTCCGGGAATACCTTGCAAAACATCCCTCCCCGGAAGCATGCGAATATTATTTATGCGGCCCGCCGCTCATGCTCTCCGCATGCAGAAAAATGCTCGATAATCTCGGAGTTGATCCGGAAGATGTGCTGTTTGATGATTTTGGATAAACGGTTCAGTCGAGGAATTCCCTGACTTATATTTATACTATTGTTAACATTTTTTACAATTATTGGAGATTTTAATTATGACGCCAAAACAAAGAATAACTGCTGCAATGAACCTTAAAAAACCTGATCAGGTTCCGGTTATGTGTCAGCCCTCATGGGGTTTTGTACTTTCGCAAATTCCTGGTCTTGATCCCATTGATTTCTGGCATAATCATGACGGTGCCATGGCCCGGGGCTTTTGCGAAATCAGTACCCGTTTCGGATTTGACGGAGTCATGATCCCGGCTGTCGGCAGTGCTCCGCTTGCCATGGATCAGGTTAAAAAAATTGATAAAAATAATGAAGAAGGCCCGGCCGTCTATTTTGAAAACGGAGACTTCTGTGTGTACTGTAAAAACGACCTTCCCCGGTATACATATGCCCGCGCGCCTGAAACTCCATTTGAGGATTTCGACGAGAGTAAAATCGGTGGAAAACTAATGTATCATCCTCCGAGTAATCACCTCTGTATGCGGCTATGCGGGGATATCCCCGGGCGAACCGCGGAACTGACCAAGTCCCGGCAGATTATGGGCCCGGATTTTTCACTCCATGGTTCCATGTATTCGCCCGACGATTATCTTATCGACGCCCTCGGTGTCGAAGGCGCGATGATTGCGCTTCTTACCGAACCGGAGCGCTGCCGTGCAATTCTCATCCGGTATGCGGAAATGATTGCCGGTCACGGGCAGGAACAGATTAACGCGGGTGTAGATGCAATGAATCTCAGTGCGCCATGGTGCGGGCAGGGTTTTATTTCCGTGGATATTTACCGGAACGTAATTGCTCCGTCTCAAAAGGTACTGGTCGATATGTGCCTTAAAAATAATGTCCCCGTCTACTGTCATACCTGCGGCGCCATCGGTGACCGCCTTGAAGAAATCATCAACATCGGATTTACCGGAATTGAGTGCCTGGATCCGCCTCCGCTTGGCAATGTCGAACTTGAAGACGCGGTAAAACGAATCGGTTCACGTGCCTTTATTAAAGGTAACATCGATCCTGTGCATATGCTGCTGGAAGAAACTCCTGAAAATATCATAACTGATATCCGCGCACGTCTTGAAACAGGCATGAAAGCACCGGGCTTTATTCTCAGCACGGCCTGCGCGATTGCTGCGCACACACCGGCAAAGCATGTGGCACTGCTGCGTGAGACAGTAGATAAATACGGGAAATATTAAAACTTAAAGATCAATGACTGAAAATTGAAAGGAAAAACTTTCTTCTCATGCTTTACTCTGCGCCAACAGCGCCTTCAGCGCGGTGATGCTTTTCCCTGAGTCCAGAGCGGATTCAATACGTATCTTTTTTTCGATCGCATATTTGACCGCCGCTGAAAGAGACGTGTCACCGCAGAGAATAGCACCGGTTACATAACCGTCTCTGCACAGAAAACAGGCGTAGGTATCACTCCCGATTTCTTCCAACTCAACTGTTGACGCATCGTTGATTTGAATTTGTCCGATACTGAAAAGATCATATCCGAGCACTTTGAGCATATTGGACCTGGGAACTCCGGTAAAAGTTTGCACAGCACCGGCCGCATTGGCACCGGCTATTGTTCCTTGAATCTGCGCAGGCGACCAGATACCATACAATACCCCCCTGTGTTCTGCACAGTCTCCGGCAGCGAAGACATCAGAAATATTTGTACGCATATAGTCATCAACAATGATGCCGTTATTAACCGTAATGCCGGCGGTACGAGCAAACCATGTATTCGGCCTCACCCCGGCAGCTATTACAATAAGACTGCATGGAATTTTCCTGCCGTCAGCAAGTTCAACTTCAGACGCATTCGCACCGCCGTGGATTTTCTGTACACTTGCATTTTTAATAATGTGAATACCCAGATCGCAGGCAAATTTTTCGAGGCTTGCCGAAGCTTTTTCATTCAGCTGACGGGGAAGAAGATGCCCGTAGCCTTCTAACAAAGAAACCTTTGCCCCTTTTACCGCAAGTGCGCCGGCTATTTCCAGACCGAGTATCCCCCCGCCGATAATGACACAGTGCTTTCCTGAACCTGAGCGGGAAATGATGAACCGTGCATCTTCAGCAGTACGGAGCACGGTTACATTTTTTTTATCCGCTCCCGGAATTTGCGGAATAAATGCATGGGAGCCGGAAGCGATAATGAGTTTTGAATATGTATAGGATTTGCCGCTGCACTGTAATTTTTTTAGTTGTATATCAATATCTGACACCTCAGAATTTAAATGAATTTCAATTTTATTATCACGGTACCATTTTTCCGGATTTATTGGCAGTAACTTCTCAGAGATTTCTCCTGCAACAAAACGGGTTAGATTAAGCCGGTAATAGATCAGTTCTTTTTCTTTTGAAAGAATGGTGATTGACGAATCACGTGAAGTGCGCCGCGCCTCTGTTGCCGCTGATAGTGCCGCTATTCCGCCCCCGATAATCACAATCGTTTCTGAATTACCGGATTTAACTTCTTCCTGATTTTTTTTTATATATTCAAATTCTTCTGCTGGTGCTGCGCACACCGGACAACTTACCGGAGCTAATTTTCCGCTTGTACTAAAGCCGCATACCGCACAAGTCCATGACGTGGTTGAATTCATTGTAAAATATCTCCTTTAAATAACGTAACCGTATTGTGGTAACCTTCGAGCCAGGGTTTTATTATTTGAAAATCCCTTATATGCTGCGCATAGTCAGAAACCAGGCAGCCATCCGACCGCATTTTTTCCATGTCTCTCACTGCCTCAGAAGAAAGGGCCGACGGCATCTGCCCTTCAAGCGCAGTTCCCGGGAGAGGAATAAAATAATGAATTTGAATCCGTGCGCGGCAGTGTAAAACGAGTTTTCGGGCAAAACTGAGTGTGGCGGCCTGTTCTTCTGCGGTTTCACCGGGAAAACCAATAATAAAATCTGCCACCGGCCGCAATCCTTCTTCTGCCACGTAGGCGCACGCTCTTTCTGAATCTTCAGTAGTAAACCTGCGGTTAAGCCGCTGTAATACTGTATCAGAGCCGCTTTGACATCCTATCGTGATAATCCGGTTAGAACAGTATTTTTTAATCAGACCGATGTTTTTTTTTGATATGTCAGGATCAGCTTCAGAAGGAAAAATACCATATTCAGTATGAGTGATACCCGACTTATTTGTTTCATCTAATAGCCATTCAATTAAGTTTTCATCTTTTGATGTATCATCTGTTTCGGGAAATGCCTGCGGGGTAACAAATCCCGTACGTGTATATCCGCGTTTTTTTAAATACCGCAGATATTCCGAAATGGAATACCGTGTTCGCTGGGTTACAGAATGATACGTACCAGCCGCGCAGTACGCGCAGGCATTACCGCATCCGCGTTGAATTTCCAGAGGAGGCACACATGACAATCCATCAACACACGGCAACAGTGCGTCAATTGATTCTACTTCAGGAAGGTGAATAATTTTTTGAGCACCGCGCTCTTTTACATGTGCGGTTACATACCCGCACCAACCCGCGTCTGCATACCCTGTAACCGCATAGTCAATGCCGAGTGTGTTAAGGGCACACTGAGGATTTCCACTTACGTGATGTCCTCCGGCAATGATTACATTATCCGGAAATTTTTGCTTTAATTCGGCGATGAGTGTATGCACAACAGGCGCTTCAGGTGTTAAAAAACTGAGTATAAAAATATCGCCTGCATCTGTTTGTACTGAACCGGGATTTGAAAAAACTGACCAGGGGAATCCTTCCGCAACTGCGCTGTGTATAAGGTAGGGCAAGGTAAAACGGTTTGTCAGCCCTTGATAAAAAAGAAATTTCATATATATATTTTTACCAGCGCAACGTTAATGTAGTACTGTTTTCAAATGAGCCTTTTACCATACTCCGGACGAATCCTGTGGAAATCTCAACAATATGCTTTCCAACGGGAATGCCTGCGGTAAATCCTGTCCCCGCTGCCGGATGATCCGGTATCGTGGTATCAATTTTTACGCCCGAATACACTAAAAGCATTGTCTGTTTTTTGACGCCCCATCTGCCTGCGGAAGCGGATACACCCACATCAATTTCCGGTAAGGAGTTCTGTTTAATCCGTACTCCTGATCCGGCTTTTACGGCCGCGTGAGTTTTGCTTTTATTCTGCAGCAGTGTAATGCTGAAAGCTGTTTGGAAAGCCGGCGAAAACGAGAGAGAATCTTCATAGATACCGCTGTATACGGGTAAACCGGCATTAATAACTCCTGCGGACATATGTATCCGCCTGCCGATATCAGCATACACAGACGGGCTTAATAACATACCTGCTGACCGGTTACGCGCTGATGAAAACATCCATCCTCCAAAACCCGCTCCGGCAGTAATTCTGAAATACTGTCGTTCAATTATTTTTACTGTCACCGGTACAAGAAGCACTGTGCTCCACACCGTGCTTCTTGTGCCGTCAGCGTTACCGAAATTGTCCATGGTATCAAAGCCGCTGTAGTTAAAAAAAGCGATAACAGATACAAGTATTCTTTTTTTCGGCGGGAATGAAACTGCGGTAATTACCTGATCTGAAAAGTCAGAACTATTTATAAGCGGTGCATACACGAGCGGGGAAAAATGGGATACTGAAAAGTCAAAATATTCTGTTTCAGGCGGAAGTGATGCATAATAATACCGGTCTGCAGCATTATCGGATAGTATCGGACCGAGCGCTTGTCCGCAGACGAGCATAACCGGAGAAGTAACCGGTTCAAATTCTTCAGAAAACGATCCGGCTGCGTGTGACAAGAGAATACACACCGTACCGACGTGAATAAAAACAGTTTTGATTATTGAATACACGCGCACTTTGGTTTTCACAGTTATAATTTTATTTCATACGGCTTACGCCGAGTGTGCCGATTATTCTGAGGAAATCATCGGTTTCGGCATTTATCAGGTACGCTCCGGGAACAATCATGGTCTGATCATCAAGTATTCCATCCCAGCTCACAAAAAAAAAGCTGCCTTTAGGTTCAGGAACACGATTAATTTCATTTTCCTCAAATCGTTTAATTACCATGCCTTTTTTCGTAATTATGCAGAGTGTTTTAAGCGGCTGTTTTGTTTCAGATTGATGCAGATACACTTTTAAAGAAAGATTCTGAATGTCGGGATTAAAAGGATTGGGCCATACGGATAAAGTATTACTGTTTGAAAGCACCTGCGCTCCGAAACTGAACTGCATTACATCTCCGGGATCTGATTCAGTACTGAACGTGATTCCGGATAATCCATTATCCGGATATCGCGCCGCGGGCACAGAAAAATCGTTAAGCGTAATATTATCTTTTGTCCAAAAACAGCGGCTTGAAAAAGTGTTACCTGCGGACATTACCACATCAGGCGCAGCGGATATGATATCAAGACCACGGTTTCCTATCAGGTTATTCACCTCGTTCACTGAATAATACTCAGCATATTGTGTTTCATTTACTTTCCAGAGAAGGAGCCCATACGTTTCTTTTCCATTAAGAACTTTTTGCGCATTTGTCCAAAAACGATGGCTTAAAAGGCCGAAATCGTAACCGGAAAGGTTACGGTTTTCTACGAGCCAGTATTCTTCGGCGCGCAGTCCTTTCAATTTATGCACGGTCTCTCCGTTTTTGAGATAGGCTGATGAGATATGACTTCCGTTAATTGTACGTGCAAATGTTATCCAGCCAAGCAGCATACGGTGATAGGAAGAAAGCGGCGCAGGACATGAACCGAAAGCAGGCTCACCATTTTCCATCACTCTGTCAAAATTATACGCGCCCCAGGCCATCAGTTCTGCGCTGTCAACCGTAAGGTCTGTGGTAACGCCATCGGTCCGGTACAGATCGGGCAGACCGAAAACATGTCCGAGCTCGTGTATAATTACTCCCGCAGTAAGATAGTTGGTGATATTACTTACCGCAGACGCGGTGTTGAGACGCTCAGCCGCAATCACGTACCTGCCAAGGCGGCGTGTGGTATCAGACCCTACGGTAACTATCATTTTTCTTCCCGCAAAACTTGAGGTGTGGGAGGGAATATCGTTGGATGAGCCGCTCGTTTCACGGCCGGAGCCGGCAGTTAAAAAAAGTACCGCGTCAATGTAACGGTCGCCGTTTATATCAAGTTTTTGTATCTGCGGCGCAGTGATCCGCGAGGCTAATTCAGTACCTGCCTGATAAATAAAATTACTCCAGCCCAATGCATCATCATTGCCGTAAAAAGCCTTGCTTCCGGTTATTTTTTTTTTCGGAAATATTATTGCCCTGAAATCGAGTAATCCGCCGGACATTTCCCAATAATAATTATGTACAGTTCCATGTACATTTGAAATAAATAAAAAATTAAGGTAATTTGATAATGCGGCTGAATCGGGAGTAATAACATTTGTTCTGAATTCCACATCGTCAAATTCAACAGGAAACACGGCGATAGTAACTGTTCCTACGGACGGAACTGCGGATTCTCCTGTACCTGCGATAATATCCCGGTCAAGCGGTGCACGGAACAATCCTCCGGAAAAAGGTAATAACCGGCCAGGTATTATGCCGGTTGTGTGCCGCTGCGATTCGATTATTAAACCCGTATTTTGCCGGGGTGTTTCTTTTTGCAGCGGAGGAAGCCAGCCCTCGCACATTATACTAAGAAAAAAAACATACAGTAAAAAAAACAATACACAACGCCGCATTTGTATCATCCGGTGAATTTTCGAGAAGCTACTGCCATGTGATGCGCAGCCCCGTTGCAAAACGGCCTCGCGTTACAATTTATTATTTTTCTTTTCCTTTTCCAGTTTTTTCTCCGCATCCTCGTTGCGTGCGCTTCTTTCGCGCTCCAGCGCCTGTTCCGCTGTTTCTTTTTCGAGCGCAGATTTTTCCTGACGTTCGGGATTCAAGACAAAATCAAGCGCAACGTTTGAATCAAATCTTTCATTGGTGTCATTATAGGTAAGAAAGAAGTCAAAAACAATTTGTATTATTTTTGGAAGACGCACATTCACCCGCGCGCCGAGAATTGAATCTGAGCTGAAAAAGCGTGGGAAAAAATTTTCAATGGTTATGTCTTTCCGCTGATAATAGAGAAGAAAAGTATCTTCTGAAATTTTAAATTCGGTACGAAAAAGGTTTTGGACAGGAGCAAACGGACTTACTGAGTAGAACTGGTAAAACCCATTCATTAAATGACTGTGTTTTCCAAGATATATGCCGTTGGCAAGATACCACCCTATTGTATCGAGGGATTTATTTTCACGCATATACGTATATTTTTTTTTTCGTTCATCGGGAAAGTAATGGAATAAATCAAGATACCTTGGAACAAAACCATTAAAATTGGCATATACTTCAGTTTCAAATTTTAAAAGCGCGGCTTTCCCCTGCCATCCTCCGGACAGACCGGGACCATAAGTGTAAGAGGAGTGGTTTTCATCAGAATACTCAATGCCGTTTGCAAGCGCGGCATTGCCGAATAAATGAGACCTCAGTACCCCCCGTTTTGTCCGTGTGGGAACACTTACATCCCCGCCATGAAAAACAAGTGCGTCTTTTGTCCCGGCAATATCTGATATCCGTACAATCGAGTGGCCGACTTCAAGAGTTCGCCATGGTCTGAGCATCGGCTGGCGCAGCTGGTAAAGCGGCTGCCACGATGCCCGTGCGCCGCTTGCGTAGGGGTTCAGAATATCACAGGTAAATACACTTAACGAAATCCCGTGTTGCGGTATAAGGTAATCAGTTTTAATTCCATGAAGCAGTTTTTCCGGCGCGTAGAGTGTATTCAGATATCCGCTGAGAATATATCCTGAACCCCAGTACAAAAGAGGCAGAGTACCGAAACGAAAAAAAAGATTGTCATAATAATAATCGACGTATACGATTTTGCTTAATATATCTTTATGCAGTTCATGGCCATCCCAGTCCGCAGCATTGTAATAGTTTTCTCTTAGGAAAGCCTGTCGCCTGAATCCGTAATAAAACGGGAAATAAAATTGTATGGAAAGATTTTGATACTGAATATTCGGCCGCCAAATGAATCTGATCCACGTATTTACATCACTCAGCCTGCCGAGATCGTACCCGGTGCCTTCCGGGCTGCGGTATAATCCGGTACTGACTTGTCCGAACTTCAGCATGAATTTATTTGCAGAATCTAAAACGTTTGTCTGGTATTGGGGCTGTGGAGGTTCTTCTTTGCGTTTTCTTTTTTTCTTTTTTTTTGATTCTTTTTCATGTATTATCTTTTGAGGATCGGATTGTACCTTGAGGATTGTATTATTTGTTGCGGACCCTTCGGAAGTAATCGCTTCGGCAACTTGTGATGACGGAACGGCTAACGCATCCGCGGCAGTGTCTGTGGAAATAATATCAGTGCTGACTGTTTCCGCAGAGTCTATCTTCAGGTCATTATTATTTTCTTCAGAAAATAGTACGCTGTAAATAAGGAGGATCAGTATACTTGTAAATATATTCACCTTCATATGATATTATAACATATTTTCACTTATAAATAACATACTGAATTTGACCTGTATACAAATCACGAATGAAAATTATTAAATAGGATGCGTCGTATGTGAAATTTTCTTGACGCGTTATAGAAATGATAAATAATTCTTGTCTATTCCGTCCATTCGTGGTTATCTCTTATGTTTTTCTGATGTCAGCTGTGGATTATAAATTTTTGCGTTGTAGTTAATCTACATTTGCAATATCAGTGAAAGGAATATATGATAAAATTACTCAGAAGGAATAAATGGCAAAAGACGATTGGCTCAATAACTTACCGGCTTTGCCGGGCACATACCGTGCGCTTTTGAAACTCGGAATATCAATTGCAGAACGTGAAACATTAAGCGCAACGGAAAAAGATCTCATGCATTCACTTGGACTGCATCTGCATCACACCGGCGCAGATGAAAGTCAGCCCATTGACATATTCGGTTCAAATTTATCCGGACAACTGAGGATTGAACCTGAAATACTCATGAAGCAGCTTATCATTTTAACGCTTAAAGGTTATTTTCTTCTTGTTCCCCGATACAGCGCGCTCGGCGCGTCGTACATTTTATTTTTTAACAACCGTCATGAAATGAATGAATCCGCCCCGATGCTGATAGAAGAAGCATACCGTGATAACCTCACTGCGCTTCAAAACACGGTTAATGAAGTTTTTACACAGATAATGCCTGTTGAAAACCTGCGGTTCAGACTTGACGGGAAAGTACCGGAATATGATATTTTTTATCCCGCGTTTATCAGGGAATGTACTACCGCATCAGAAAATGCGGGTAATGCGCCGCTTAGAATAGCAACTCATTCAGGAAAAGAATACATCCTTCCCGGAGAAAGCGATATCATTTACGACATTATTATTTCACATTATAATAAAATTCAATCCGAATACAGTAAAAATAAAATACTGAAAAATATTCCGCATCTTGGTCAGGGCTTCCGTATTAATAATATTATTATGCCCGAAGGTTTCGCCCCGGGAACAAAAACCAACTTATTCTCAAACCGTCAGTGGTTTGAACGTTCACTTGCGGTTTTCGAATTAATCAATGAAAAAGAACACCGTTTCGGTCAACAGCTAAAAACAATCAGGTTTTTAACAGATATTGTTCTTGAAAGTGCGCAAGAACCCGGTATAAACGAAATAACCGGTTTTCTTACCGAATATGGAACATACGCCACGCATATGGAAATCGCAGAAAGTCTCGGATTAAAACAACGAAGTCCGCGCGAGATGAACAGCATTCTCACCGCGCTGAAACCGCATGTGACACTTATCCGCTTCAGCACCAAAGAGTTAAAACAATGTATTTTTCTCGCGCATCGCCAGATTTTTCTCAAAGATATGCGCGAACTTCACTCTGCATGCCAGAAAAAGGCATATCTTGAGTTTAAAGAAAAAAATCCTGTTTTCACCGCAAGATTAACCGATATAATGATTTATCTAAACCTGGTAAATAAAGAAGAAGAGCGTTCACGGCTGGATCATCTGCGAAACCTCGGTTTATTTGAAAACAATGAAACCGATCTTCATCAAATGATTATTTTATGCAGAACTTTTCTCCGCGAAAGCGAACTTGCGGAACGCCATAGCGGCGAAAAAGGTTTTTTTACCGCGCTAATTCTTTTTTTCGAGCGCTTGTTTTACCGTGATTTTTTTGAGACTAACGCAGACAATTATATACTTGTGAGTGACCGCAGTCAGCCGGAAAAGAATCCGAAGACTGCAGAACAGGAAACAAGCTGAAGATCTCAGAAATTTTTATCCGTTCCGCCGGTGTGCCGGGAAAATATCTGTTATCACTAATGATAAGAATTTTTTCCTTAACCAAAACAGCAAGTATTCTGCGTAATTCCTGATTGTTAACGGCTGTTTTCCCTATTAAGAACTCTGCGGTTATTCCGCCTTCTCCATTTTTAAAATGCGAGTGTATTTCATATAATATGCTTAATGCGGTACACATATTTCTCTGATGGTATCCGGCATCAGCGCTGATACGTCTGACGGTTAAGATAAACACAAACTGAGTATTACACAGTATGACGAGCCAATTTGCGTAAATCCAGATAAAAAAAACGGGAATAATGCTGAGCGAACCGTAAATACTGTCAAACGAACCATACTTTCCGACATAAGCCATGAACAACATTTTGAAAAATTCCAGAGATATCACGGTAGTTACGGCACCGATAAACGAAAAACGTTTCGGAACGGCACAGTTCGGAAGGACTGAGTGAAATAGAAAAAACATTCCCGTCATTAAAATTTTCGGAAGATGCGGGGTGACTGGAGCGGAAAGAGAAAATATTATACCGGATCCTGCAAAGCTGCCGACAGCCCTTACCAGCACAAAATATAAGGCGAGCGCTGCGGGGCTTGCAGTTAAAAGCACCCAGAAAAGCATGATGGTATGTTTCAGATTTCCGGAATCCTCACAGCCCCAAATATGATTGACCGCTTTGGATAAATTCATAAATAACGAGACCGCGCTGAAAAACATCCAGAAAAAACCAAAAAGCGATAGTTTGCCGGCGTTTTCAGTGAAAAAAAGAAGATACCCGCGGATATCATCGGCACTTTTCGGGAGGATTTGATTAATAATAAAATCTTCCATATCGGCACGTAGTACCTCAAACGCACTGAAACTTGTGAAAATAGAAAAAACTATGGCGAGAAGCGGCACAATAGCGAGCACAGTGCTGAACGCGAGCGCTGCTGACTGCTCAAAAAGAAGATTGGTCCGCGCTTTGATCACAAAGCGGCTGAGACCGTGCATCGCGAGCCTGGGCTGAAGTTTCTTTATTAAATTACGCGCATACTCTAATCGGATATTTATAATTCTGAGTAGGCGGTTTTGCATAAGATATGAGAATCTGCTATGCTTTTGAGATTTGTTTTATCCGGTCTTCGACTGCTGAAATTACCCTGGGATAATCGGCCGGCAGCACAAGAGGAACATTACGGTATTTTCCGGAAAAACCTGTTGTTTTTCCATCATGATAATCGACTTTGAACTGACTGAATTTAAGACCATGCGCAGTCGAGAGTACCACTGTCCGGTGATTTTTTTTGATAATGCCGCTGTTGACAAGTTTTATTAACGCCGCAAGCGCCACTCCGGTATGAGGGCAATTGAGCATCCCTGCCCTGTCACCGAGCGCGGCGGCATCTGATAATTCTGCTTCGCTTGCCTCTTCAACAATTCCGTTAAACTCTTTGACTATACGGATTGCTTTTTGAACCGACACCGGGTCACCGATTTGAATTGCCGATGCGTACGTAGGCGCAGCTTGTATTGAGCTGAAAGAACGGAAGTCAGCTTTATATGCAAGATAGAGCGGATTGGCTTTCTGCGCCTGAGCAACTACAATGCATGGGCGTTTGTCAATTAATCCCATTTGTTCCATTTCAAGGAAACCTTTACCAAGTGCGGATACATTACCGAGATTACCTCCGGGGACGATGACAAAATCGGGTACCTCCCAGTCAAACTGCTGACAAATCTCCGTAGAAATTGTTTTTTGGCCTTCAACGCGGAGGCTGTTCATACTGTTCGCGAGATAAATTTCAGGGTTTTCTGCAACCTGCTGCACAATCCGCATACAGCCGTCGAAATCAGTATCGAGAGATAACACAATAGACCCGTTTGAAATGGGCTGAATAAGCTGCGCAGTCGAAATTTTATTTGCGGGAAGAATTACCACCGAGGGTATACCGGCAAAAGCGCAGTACGCTGAAAGCGCGGCTGATGTATCACCGGTGGAAGCGCAGGCAACGGCTTTAATGCGCGCGCCGGTGTGAATCATCTCATTAACCTGACTTACCAGCACGGTCATACCTAAATCCTTAAACGATCCGGTATGAGTAACTCCGCACTGTTTTATCCATAAATCTTCAAGCCCGAGCTGCTCACCAAACCGCTTTGCCCAGAATAAATTTGTATTTCCTTCATTCATCGAAATAATGTGCTCATTATCTATACCGGGGAGTACCATTTCTTTTTTACTCCATATACCGGAAGCATATGGCCACTTGTTTGAACCGCGCCTCGTATCAAAGAGTTTTTTCCACTCCGCAGGAGAAATACTGTGCAGAGCATTCATGTCGTGAACAACTTCAAGCAGCGCACCGCATTTTTTACAATGGTACACTATTTCATTCAGGGGGTATTTTTCTCCGCATTTTTCAATACATTCAAACCATGCATTAAAATTATCCATATTGTTTTCCTTTATAGACTTCACTTTTACCACCTGGTAAATATCGTGGTAATATAAAAAAAATAATATTCATCGAAAATCGGTGACATCCCTCGGATTGATCAGTACGCCTTCGCGATTCACTTCAAAATGCAGATGAGGCCCTGTTGCAGTGCCGGTTTGTCCGACATGTCCGATCGGCTGCTGATTACCGACGGATTGTCCCGTCCTGACAAGAATGCGGTTTAGATGCGCGTACCGGGTTTTATAATGGTTTTTTGTATGCGCGATCAGTACATTAAGACCGTACCCGGGCAAATAGCCGGAAAATATTACTCTTCCTGCACGAGCCGAATACACCATGGTGCCGACCGGCGCGCCGAGATCAATTCCTTTATGGAAACTTCTTTTTCGGGTTATGGGATGAATACGGAACCCCCATCCGCATGTAATACGATTTTCAGCAAGCGGTGAAAAAAAATCAGTACCAAAGCGTTCTGCCCGTTCACGGAGAGAAAAAGATGCCCCCTGAATAAATACTGCGTTGGATAATTCACTGCAGATGTGGTCAATTCCGCAAAAATGCCTGCGGTGAAAAATTTTTGATACAGTTGAATTATGGTTTTCGGCTATTTGTTCGGGAGTTTCGTTACTACGGGGCAAATATAACACTCCGCTGAAAGATGGGATTTTTAATAGTCTGTGTAACTGAAGACTGTGCGGCTTATCGATACGGTTACATGAAACAATAGCATCCATCGAAATACCTGTTGTTCTGCTTATATCCCAGATAGTATCGTCCTGCTTTACCGTATAGTCGTAAAACCTCAAAGGAATTTGTATTTCCGGGTTTATACCGCCGTTACAGTATAAAAAAAACTTCATACGTAAATGTAGCCGCGCCGAAGGGGAAACACCCGCATACGTAAGCCCGGCAAAAAGGAGACAGGATAAAAACAGCAGCAAGGCAATTTTTACCGCGTGCGGCAGAGAATGAAACCTCATGACTATAAAAAGTCCACGTATTGGTGTGTATGTATCGCATCCGAGAAGAGTCGAACTTCCGGCCTTCAGGACCGCAACCTGACGCTCTATCCAGCTGAGCTACGGACGCATGTTTAGAATCATTTTATCATGAAAAAGCATGTTGTTCAACCTTATGGATTCACAAATTTTTATAGACTGCGTGAAGGAGCTACGCCAATAATTCAGGCGAAGGTTTATTTTTTTCTAAAAGCACCGTGGAAGAGTTTCAAAAACTAAAATCCAATCTGACGTTTGCGGCTGCCATCCTGGCAGCCCGCTGCACTCGGCAAGCGTGGAAAAACCTCGGCCTCCTGGGCAGTCGGCGCTATCGCGCCTTCTTTGTTCGCAGTTTGCGTGACCCCGCCTTCGGCGCCCGCAAACTTCTGGCCGTTTTTCCACGCTTGACGCCGATTGGATTTTGAGTTTTTGAAACTCTACCACTTGTCTATTTAAAAAAAACCACTAAAAAGCCACTCTGAATTAAACGTTGCGAAACCCTTCCACCTGCCTATAATAAATTTTGTGAACTATAAGGACAATAATTAATTATATGTTTTTCATGATAAAATTTATATCACTTTCAAAAGATGTTTTGTCATACATAGCTCAGGAAAGTACTTAATGCATAAAAAAATATCACTGCACACCGTCTTTATATTTTTATTTCTCATCTGCCCCGGTTTCCTTCTTTCAAATGAAACGGCAGGTGAAAAACTCACTATCGAAAGCGGTAACGAACAAGCTGTAAGCGCATATAAAAAAATTAAAACTATTGAAATAAAGGCAGCCGATGCAGAGGGTAATCCCGCGCCTCATACGGAAATTCATCTGCGGACAATTAACGCGGGAATTGATTTTTTATTACCGGAAACAACAATTATCACCGACACTGCCGGAATTGCGCGGATTACAGGCCTTCAGGCAGGGAGTGCCGGCGATTACACCTTAATGGCGGTGCTCGCGGAAAATCCGGAAGTGTATGCGTACATAAATCTCAAAATTAACGAAGAGTCATGGGTACTGCATATGCTTTTCGGACTATTCGGGGGTCTGGGCATGTTCTTATTCGGCATGCACTGCGGATCGGACGGACTGCAGAAATTCGCCGGCAAAAGTATGAAAAGAATTCTGAGCACTTTTACAAAAAACCGTGCTTTGGGAGTCGTTTCAGGAATTATTATTACCGCGCTCACCCAAAGCAGTTCTGCAACAACAGTTATGCTCGTCGGCTTTGTCAATGCATCGCTTATGACAGTAGGACAGACGCTTTCAGTTATTTTCGGCGCGAATATCGGTACTACAATCACTGTCCAGCTTATTGCGTTTGATATTTCCCATTTTGCCTTATTAATGATAGGCGCTGGTTTCGTTCTGAAATCATCAAAAAACAAAAAAATGAGTTATTCTGGTGAAATTTGCTTGGGGTTTGGTTTTATTTTTTTCGGCATGAAGGTAATGAGTGTTTCGATGGCGCCTCTCAGAAATTACCCTGCATTCAAAGAGATGCTTATCTCTTTGAGCGAATATCCCCTCAGCGCAATACTCGGATCGATGCTGTTTACTGCGCTTATTCAAAGCAGCGGCGCAACTATCGGTCTAATAGTGGTTTTCGCAAATCAGGAGCTTATTTCCATTAACTCCGCAATCCCGCTTATTCTCGGTGCGCATACAGGCACAAGTATTACTGGATGGATAGCAGCAATCGGCGCCTCGCCTGCAGCAAAAAAAACAGCTCTGCTGAATGTTGTGTACAATCTTATCGGTACAGTTGTTTTTCTGCCGTTTCTTTACAGCGGCCTGAAATTCGGCGATTTTGTCGTATGGTGCAGCGAGCCGTTTTTCAAGTCGCCGGCCCGCCAGGTGGCACACGCGCACATGATTTCTGCGATACTGAAAATGCTCGTGATGTTTCCCCTGTATGACAGAATGATCGCACTGGTGCATGTACTCATTCCGGAAACCAAAGAAGATGAACATGCGCGGTCGGTACGGACCAAATATTTATCAGAAAGTTTGTTAAAAACCCCTGAACTTGCGCTCGGCAATGTTGCACGTGAAATTGTGCGGATGGCAGGCCATGTCGAATACATGATGGAAAAAGTTCCTGATCTTCTCTCGCACGCCGATGAAGCAACCGTTACCGAAGTGAATTTCCGGGAGGAAAAAGTCGATAAAGCGCAGTTTGAAATTACCAAATATCTCTCTTCACTATCAGAAGAAACCCTCACGAAAGAACAAACCGATATAATGATGCGGTACATGACAATAATCAATGAACTTGAAGGACAGGCAGATCTGATAAATAAAATAATCATTCCATTCAGTATGACCAAAACCAAAGACCAGATGAGATTTTCAGATGAAGGATATGTAGAGCTCAAAAGTATGTTCGACAGGGTGAATGAAAACTTTAAACTAATCATCAATACTCTTGCAAGCCAGAACATTGCCCAGGCAGAACGGGTTTTTAATTCTGAAAAGTCGTTTGATATTTTAACAAAAAATCTCCGTGTTTCGCATGTGCGCAGAGTGTTTGATCATAAAATTCAATCCATTCAGACCACCACGCTCCATCTTGATATTCTTCAGTGTTTCAAACGCATTAACCTTCACTCGATAGAAATCGCAAAAGCTATTATCGGTGATTGGGTTGCGTATAAACAAAAAAACACCGTATCGGCGGAGGTACTGGGAGAGATTGAAGCAGGAGAGGAATGATAATTCTTTTTCATCCCCCTAAGCCGGCAAAGCCGGAGAGGTCGACCGACTTCGTCGGTAGACACCAGAAGACAGCAGCCGACTTTGTCGGCAGTCATCAGCGGGCAGCGTACAGAAGCCAGAGACTAACTAAAATTATGTAAGTACCAACTGTCCTCTGTCCTCTGTCCTCTG
>Ga0180008_1000489_pt1 | contig 32990 bp, 26 predicted proteins | sample MM_PW_MetaG_FD_121121 | JGI IMG/M metagenome (GOLD analysis project Ga0180008, IMG submission 121121) | Groundwater microbial communities from the Aspo Hard Rock Laboratory (HRL) deep subsurface site, Sweden - MM_PW_MetaG | ecosystem: Environmental > Aquatic > Deep subsurface > Groundwater... | reverse complement strand
CTTCCGCAGCGAGCCCGAAGCCCGCGAGTTTGTCAGCACCCTGCAAGCCCGCCTGAACGCACCGCATGTCTTACCCGCAGAGCAGCAGCGCGTTGCCAGTTAACCCAGCACGTGGTTCGTACCACGCTCGGCCCAGCGGGTAAACAGGGAAAACCCCACGGCCAATAACCCGCAGGCAAAAATCACCACCGCAACTGACCAGGCACTGCCGTCATGCAGCACACCGACCATGGTGGCGGCACTGGCGGCGATGACAAATTGCAGGCTGCCCAGCAACGCTGAAGCACTGCCAGCATGCCGGCCTTGCCCGGCCATAGCGCAGGCCGAGGCGTTGGGCAGCAGAATGCCTAAACAAGCAATGCAGCCGAACAGCGGAATCAACAACGGCCACAAGGCCTGCGGCTTGGCCAGCGCCACCAACAATAACGCCAGGCCGCACGCCAAGTAGAACCAAACAGTTTTGCCTAGCCAGTAAGCCGGCCCATGCCGCGCGACCAGCCAAGCGTTCAATTGGGCCACCAGAATAAACCCCAGGGCATTACTGCCGAACAACACGCCATAGTGCTCGGCGGGGACGCCATACAGCTCGATAAACACAAACGGCGAACCCGCGATGTAGGCAAACATCCCGGCCACGGCAAAACCGCCAGTCAGTGCATACCCCAGAAACGGCAGGTTGGCGAACAGTCGCTTGTACTCACCTACCGCACCGCGCAGAGGGGCTGGCGGAACATCCTTGGCCAGGGTTTCCGGCAACCACTTAGCCAGCGCGAGCAGGCAGATAAGGCTGAACAGCGTCAGGCAGATAAAGATTGATGGCCACCCAAACGCGCTGAGCAGCAGGCCGCCGGCCAGTGGCGCAAGAATCGGCGCCACGCCCATCACCAGCATCAACTGGGAAAACACCTTGGCCGAATTGATCGGGTCACACAGGTCACGCACCACCGCGCGCGACACCACCATCCCGGCACAACCGCCCAACGCCTGAACAAAGCGTGCAGCAATTAGCCATTCCAGACTCGGCGCCAATGCGCAGGCCAGTGAAGCCAGGCTGAACAACAGCACCCCGAACAACAATGGCTTGCGCCGGCCAAAGCGGTCCGCCAAAGGGCCGTATACCAGTTGACCAATAGCCAGACCTGCAAAGTACGCCGCCAACGACAGCTGCACGTGCTCCACATCGGTGGCAAAGGCCTGTGCCAGAGCCGGGAAGCTCGGCAGGTAAAAATCGATAGCCAGCGGCCCAAAGGCGCTTAGCGAGCCGAGGATCAACAAAAGACGTAAGGGCATGTACATCCAGATTAAATAGGGGGCTATCCGCTGCCGTAACCCGGAAAAACACCGGGTTACGGCCTCACAGAGCGCTCCCGGAGTGCATCCGGGCTACGCCCTGCTAGCCCCGTGACAGGGCGCAGAGATCAAACTGCTGAGTCGGCTTTCTTCCGGCCTTTGCCGATTTTTTCCGCTAATGACTCCACCAGCATGTAGAACATCGGGATCAGGAAGATTGCCAGGAAGGTTGCCGCCAGCATGCCGCCGATGACGCCAGTACCAATCGAGTGACGGCTGGCCGAGCCCGCCCCCGTACTAATTGCCAGCGGCACAACACCGAGAATAAAGGCCAGCGACGTCATGATGATCGGACGGAAACGCAAACGCGCCGCCTCCAGCGCCGACTCGAAGATACCCATGCCATTGTGTCGGTTGAGCACAGCGAACTCGACGATCAGGATGGCGTTCTTCGCGGCCAGGCCGATCAGCGTAAGAAGGCCGACCTGGAAGTACAGATCGTTCTCGATACCGCGCAGCCATACCGCGAGAATCGCACCGAATACCGCAAACGGTACGGCCGTGACCACCGCCAGTGGCAAGGTCCAACGCTCGTACTGCGCCGCGAGGATCAGGAACACCATGATCAGGCCGAAGATGAAGGCACTGCTGCCAGAACCCTGAGACGCCACTTCCTGGTAAGCCGAGCCGGTCCAACCAATGCTGTAATCGCTGCCCAGCACTTCGTTCGCAACCTCCTGGATTACGCTCAGCGCCTGGCCCGAGCTGTAACCAGGCGCCGGCCCGCCAAGGATCTTCGCGGCGGGGTAAACGTTGAAGCGTGCATAGGTATCCGGGCCGAGAATACGTTCGACCTTGACCAAACTGGCCAACGATACCAACTCACCACTGGCCGCACGCACATAGACCTGGGACAGGTCCTCGGGCTTGCTGCGGAATTCCGCCTCAGCCTGCAGGCTGACTTGGAACGTGCGGCCATACAGGCTGAAGTCATTGACGTAGTAACTGCCGAATGTGGCCTGCATGGCAGTGAACACATCACTCACCGTCACCCCAAGCGCGCGCGCTTTAGTGCGATCCAGGTCAATAAAGTACTGCGGTACGTTGGCGCTAAAGGTGCTTTGTACACCCGCCAACTCAGGACGTTTGGCGGCAGCGGCCAGGAAAGCCTGCACCTTGCTCGCTAAGTCAGCGGTAGTACCGCCACTGCGGTCCTGGATATAGCCTTCAAAACCGCCGGTGGTACTCATGCCAGTGATCGGCGGCGGGTTGAAGCTCATCATCACGCCGTCTTTTTGCGACGAGGCCATGCCCATGAACTCACGCGTTAAGTTGCGCGCATCCAGTTCCGGCGTGGTGCGTTCGCTCCAGTCTTTGAGCGGCACAAAGGACACTCCCGAACTGCTGCGAGTACCGGAGGAGAGAATGTCGAAGCCGGCAAAGGTCACCACGTTCTCTACCGCCGGATGCGCCATCAACTGCTGGGTCACCTCGCTGGTGAGTTTCTCGGTGCGGGTCAACGAAGCAGCAGGCGGCAGGAAGTAGGCATTGATCACATAACCTTGGTCTTCACTGGGCACCAGGGAGCTAGGCACCCGGTTAAACAGCACGACCATCAGCGCGATCATCCCCCCAAACAGCAGCAAACCAACCGCCGTGCGCTTGAGGAAGAAACGCACGCCCGCGGTGTAACCATTGGTCAGCTTGTCAAAAACGCGGTTAAACGCACGGAACGGTGCCGCCGGTTCGTGATGCCCGGGCTTGAGCAGCAAGGCACAGAGTGCCGGGCTCAGGGTCAGGGCAACAATGCCGGAGATCACCACTGATACGGCAATGGTGATGGCGAACTGTTTATACATTTCCCCGGCCAGGCCGCCGAGGAAGCCCACCGGCACGAATACCGCGCAGAGCACCAGCACAATAGCGATGATAGGGCCGGTCACCTCCTCCATGGCTTTGATGGTGGCCTCACGCGGGCCTACCTTGTCGGTGGCCATTACCCGCTCAACGTTCTCGATCACCACAATGGCGTCGTCCACCACGATACCGATAGCCAGTACCATGCCGAACAGGGTCAGCAAGTTGATCGAGAAGCCGAGCATGTACATACCGGCAAAAGTGCCGATCAACGAGACTGGAATCGCCAGTACCGGGATCAACGTAGCGCGCCAATTCTGCAGGAAGAGGAACACCACCAAGACCACCAGGACCAGTGCTTCGAAGAAGGTGTAAATCACCTCATCAATCGACACCCGGACGAATTTGGTGGTGTCGTACGGCACCTTGTAGGTCATGCCACTGGGGAAGGTCTTCGACAGTCGCGCCAAGGTTGTGCTGACCGCCTCAGCCGTATCCAGGGCATTTGCGCCCGGCTGCAGGTACACACCAAAGGCAGCGTTTTGCTGACCGTTGAGCGAGGTCATCAGCGAGTAGTCCTGCGCGCCCAGTTCGATCCGTGCGACATCCTTGAGCAACAGGCTGGCACCGGTTTCATCGGTACGCAGGATGACGTTTTCAAATTCTTGCGGATCCGTAAAGCGGCCCTGGGTGGTCACCGTGTAGGTGAAGTCCTGCTCCTGCTTGAGCGGTTGCTGGCCGAAGCTGCCGGCAGCGAACTGCGAGTTTTGCTCACGAATCGCATTAACCACATCGGTCGGCGTCAGGTTGAACTGGGCTAACTTATCCGGACGCAGCCAGATGCGCATGGAGTAGTCTTTCGAGCCGAACTGGCTGACATCGCCCACGCCCGGCAGACGCTTGAGTTCGTCGATCACGTTAATCAACGCGTAGTTGCTGATATACACCGGATCACGCGAGCCATCCGGCGAATACAGGGTCACGACCTGCAGGATGTCCGAAGACTTCTTCTGCACTTTTACGCCCTGACGGCGCACTTCTTCCGGCAACTTGGCCAAGGCGGCCTGCACCCGGTTGTTGACGTCGATGGTGGCCTGGTCTGGATCAGTGCCAACCTCGAAATACACCGACAGACTCATGGCGTTGCCGCCGGAGTTGGACTGCTGGTAAATCATCCCTTCAACGCCGTTGATCGACTGCTCCAGCGGTGCGGCGACCGTCTCGGCAATTACTTGGGCGCTCGCACCGGCATAGCTGGCGCTTACCGACACTTGCGGCGGGAGAATTTGCGGGTACTGGGCGATAGGCAATGCACGCATGGCCATGAGGCCGGCCAGCACCAATAGGATGGAAATAACCGCGGCAAATACCGGGCGGTCGATAAAGAAGCGTGAGATCACCTGGGGACGCTCCTTAAGACTGGCTGGCTGCGGGGGCAGCAATACTGACCGGGCTGTCCGGGCGAACTTTGGCCAACCCTTCGACGATCACCCGATCACCTTCACTGATCCCGGAAACAATCACCCAACGCCCCTTGGCCGTATGGCCCGTGGTGACCTGGCGCATGCGCGCAATACCCGCGTCGTCGACCACATAAACAAAGGTGCCGGCAGGGCCTTGGGCAACCGCGCGCTCAGGCAGGGTCATAGCGTTAGGCAGGCTTAGGCCTTTAACCTGTACACGGACAAACTGACCGGGTAGCAGCTTCTGCTCAGGGTTAGGTACGACGGCGCGCGCACTGACCGAACCGGTACCGCGATCCACCAGGCTATCGGTAAAGTCCACCTTGCCCTCCAGCGGATAAACACTACCGTCGCCCAGGGTAATTTTCACACTCATCTTGCCGTCTTCAGGCAGCATCAGGCTGCCGTTCTGCAGGCCATTGCGGACACTGGCCACATCGGAGTCGGGCGCCGCAAAGTTGACGTAAATCGGATCCAGCTGGGTGATATTGCTCAGCAGGCTGGCATTCGGATCGCCAGCGACCATCAAACTGCCTTCGGAAACAGTTTCTTTGCTGGTAATACCAGAAATGGGCGCCTTCACCGTGGTGTAGTCGAGGTCGATCTGCTTGGACAGCACCTCGGCCTCGGCGGCCTGGATATTCGCCTTGCTCTGCTCGAAATTGGAGATGGCATTGTCCAGCTCGCTCTCGCTGGCAAAGCCCTTCTTCTGCAGCTCACGGATACGCTTGAGATCACGCTCGGTTTGCCGATAGCGCGCTTGCTCCTGCGCGAGTGCACCCTTGGCCCGACTCAGTGCGGCCTGGTAAGTACGCGGGTCGATGCGAAACATCACCTGGCCCTTCTTCACCGCGCTACCTTCTAGGTAAGTGCGTTCCTGCAGAATCCCACTGACCTGAGCGCGCACCTGAACTTCACGAAAGCCGGCCGTGCGGGCGGAGTATTCAAACTCCAGCGGCAATGCTTCGACCTTTACGGTTTCCACCACTACTTCAGGCGCGGGCGGGGCGTCAGCGGCATACAGCGGGGATGCCAGAACAGCCAGCAACAAGGAACCGGCAAGCGCCGGCAGATGACGGGGAAAAAGCATGGATGTCTCCGAAAGGACGCAGGGCGCAGCATGTGGGCCGGCAATGCTAGTTACATACACAAGTGCTTGTAAATAGAACATTGCCCTTAACTTCATTACACTTTGTGCTCAGCCTAGCCAGAAATACGCCTGCTGCCATGCGCAGAACCAAAGAAGATGCCGAAAAGACCCGAATGGCTCTGCTTGAAGCCGCCGAAACGCTGTTTCTAGAAAAAGGCGTGGCGCACACCAGCCTGGAGCACATAGCACGGCATGCGGGGGTGACGCGCGGCGCGGTGTATTGGCACTTTGCCAACAAGGCCGACCTGTTCAACGCCATGCTCGGCCAAGTACGCCTACCGCCTGAGCAGTTGACCGAGCGAATGCGCGGCTGCCCTGCTCACGACCCGCTAATAACCCTGCGCGAGCTGTGCATCGAGGCCATCGCGAACCTGGCGCGTGATCAACAAAGGCGCCGGATCTTCACCATTTTGCTGCGCAGGTGTGAATTTACCGAAGAGCTACGCGAGGCCGAAGAGCGCCACGAAAGCTTTATCAACCTGTTTATCGAACTCTGTGAGCAGCAGTTCAGCAGCCCGTCGGTCCGCTTGCGCCTGTACCCGGGGCTCAGTCCGCGCCTGGCAGCGCGGTCGGTACATGCATTAATTGTCGGCCTGTTTCACGATTGGCTGCGTGACCCCGGGCTCTTCGACCCACTGCAGGACACCGCGCCCATGATCAATGCCTGCTTTCGTGGGCTGGTCCGTGACTGGCCAGCCCAATAACTTCCCAATACTGATCAGGCTAGACCGGCGCTGTAGCCAGCTTCGGCAATCGCAATAATCAGCTGATCGCTTGGCAGGCTACTACCCACCGTCACCTCGCCACCTTGCAGCTTCACCCGCACATCTGCGGTCGCATCACGGGCCAGCACGGCCTCGGTTACCGCTTTAATGCAGTGATCACAGGTCATGCCTTCGACCCGAAATGTATGAACGCGTGTTGCTTGCATCACTAATCACCTGAATTCACCTGTTAAGGGACACAGTGTCCTCCCTCCCAACGGGGTCAGGTCAAGCCATAAAAATGCCCCGGACATTTTTAACCCTGCACAGCAGGGTCTTAGGCGCGCCAGGTATGGCACCCCACAAAACAGCGCTTGACCCTACCAAGGTGGCAAGGTTGATTATGTTACGAAACCTAACGGAGACCGTCGCATGTCTACTCTCACCACCTTCGATCTGCCGATCCGCGGCATGACCTGCGCCAGTTGCGCCGGCCGCGTTGAGCGCGCACTAGCCAAGGTGCCCGAGGTCACAGGGGTCAGCGTCAACTTGGCCAGCGAACGGGCACGCCTCGAAGCACCAGCCGAAAGCCTGGAGCAACTGGTTGCAGCCGTCACTGCGGCCGGCTATGAGGTGCCCAGCGAACGCCTCGAACTGGCCATCAGCGGCATGACCTGCGCTAGCTGTGCCGGCCGCATCGAGCGCGCACTGGCGCAGCAGCCTGGCGTGATGTCAGTCAGCGTCAACCTGGCCACTGAACACGCGCAATTGCAGGTACTCCACGGCACTGATCTGGATGCACTCCTGCAGGCCGTCAGCCGAGCGGGCTACCAAGCCAGCCAGCTCAGCGCCACACAAAACGCACCCGCCAGCACCAGCAAACCGCTGCAGCGCGAGCGCTGGATGCTGCTTTTAGCCATCGCGCTGACCCTACCGCTGGTCATCCCCATGCTCGTCGCGCCCTTCGGGCTGCACTGGATGTTACCCGCCTGGGCGCAGTTCGCCCTCGCCACCCCGGTGCAGTTCATCTTCGGCGCACGCTTCTATCGCGCCGCCTGGAACGCACTGCGCGCCAAGGCCGGCAACATGGACCAACTGGTCGCCATTGGTACCAGTGCCGCTTATGGCTTGAGCCTCTATCAATGGGCCGTGACGCCGACCGGCGGCATGCCGCATCTGTATTTCGAAGCCTCGGCCGTGATCATTACCCTGATCCTGCTGGGCAAATACCTGGAAAGCCGCGCCAAACGCCAAACCAGCAGCGCCATCCGTGCCCTGCAAGCGTTACGCCCGGAGCGCGCCCTGCGCCTGCGCGATGGCAGCGAACAGTGGGTGGCCCTCAACGAACTGCAGCTGGGCGACCGCATTGTCGTTAAGCCGGGCGAGCGCTTCCCTGTCGATGGGCAGGTCGTAGAAGGCCGCAGCCACGCCGACGAGGCACTCATCAGCGGTGAGAGCCTGCCGCAACCCAAACAGCCCGGAGACACGGTGACCGCCGGGGCGATCAACGGCGAAGGACGCTTGCTGATCGAAACCACCGCCCTCGGTGCGGAAACCGTACTGTCGCGGATCATTCGTCTGGTCGAAGACGCCCAAGCCGCCAAGGCGCCCATCCAGAAGCTGGTGGATAAGGTCAGCCGCATCTTCGTGCCCAGCGTACTACTGATTGCCCTGGCCACACTGGTGGTATGGCTGGCGCTCGGCGCAGGCATTGAAACGGCCTTGCTCAACGCCGTGGCGGTGCTGGTGATTGCCTGCCCCTGCGCCCTCGGCCTGGCCACGCCTACCGCCATCATGGCGGGCACCGGGGTGGCCGCGCGTCACGGCATTTTGATCAAAGATGCCGAAGCCTTAGACGTCGCCCACTCAGTCAGCCTGGTGGCATTCGACAAGACCGGCACCCTGACCTCAGGCTCACCACGCATCACCCACCTGCAGGCCGTCGACGGCGACACCCAGCAACTGCTGCAACTGGCGGGCGCGCTGCAACGCGGTAGCGAACACCCACTGGCCAAGGCGGTACTCGACCAATGTGCGGCAGAACAGCTGACACTGGCCGAGGTTAGCGACAGCAAAGCCTTGGCCGGGCGCGGTATTGCCGGGCGGATTGGCGAGCGCGAGTTGGCTCTGGGCAACAAGCGCCTGCTGGAAGAACACTGGCTGCAGAATCAAACGCTAGTCGCCGAAGCGCTGGCCTGGGAGGCCGAAGGGCGCACCCTGTCCTGGCTCGTGGAGCTGGCGCCACAACCGCAGGTGCTGGGCCTGTTTGCCTTCGGTGACATACTCAAGGAGGGCGCGGCAGACGCCATCAGCGCGCTGACTGCACAAGGTATCGCCAGCCACTTGATCAGTGGCGACAACAAAGGCAGCGTCGATGCCGTGGCAAAAGCCCTCGGCATTACCGCCGCACATGCTCAAGTGCTGCCAGCCAATAAGGCTGCAATCATCACTGAGCTGAAAAAAGACGCCGTCGTGGCCATGGTCGGCGACGGCATTAATGATGCGCCGGCGCTGGCCGCCGCCGATGTCGGTATCGCCATGGGCAGCGGCACCGATGTGGCCATGCATGCCGCCGGTATCACCTTGATGCGTGGCGACCCGCGCCTGGTCGCCGACGCTCTGGACATCAGCAAACGCACCTACAACAAAATCCGCCAAAACCTGTTCTGGGCCTTCGCCTATAACCTGATCGGCATACCGCTCGCGGCCGCTGGCTTGCTCAACCCAATGCTGGCCGGCGCCGCAATGGCCTTGTCCAGCGTCAGCGTGGTGAGCAATGCCCTGCTGTTGAAAACCTGGAAGCCGAAGAGTGATGGTCCTGTATAGCCCAGACGTGTCCGCACCATCTGTGGCGTGTGGCGCGAGCACGTCCTCGACCACCTAAACAACCTTAGGAGTCCACATGAACATTGGCCAAGCGGCAACGAAAACCGGCCTCAGCGCCAAGATGATTCGCTACTACGAAAGCATCGACCTGCTGCCCGCTGCCGCCCGTACGGACAGCGGCTACCGCCAGTACAGCGCACAGGACCTGCACCGCCTGGCCTTTATCAAGCGCTCGCGCGATCTGGGCTTCTCCCTCGCCGAAGTCAGCCAGTTGCTGGCCCTATGGCAGGACCGCCAACGCGCCAGCGCCGACGTCAAAGCCCTGGCTGCCACGCATATTGATGAACTGGAACGCAAGATCAGCGAACTCAGCGACCTGCGCGACACGCTCAAAGAGTTGATGGATAACTGCCAAGGCGACGACCGCCCGGAGTGCCCGATCCTCAGGGATCTGGCCGGGCGCACCTGCGAGCGTGACTGAAACCGCTCATAGACCGCCTGTCGGATATCCGCATTCGCTGCTAAAGGTTTTCCTCTCTATGGTCGACGAGTATCTCTTGCCTATTGCGCCTAAGTGCCTGGCACTTTCAATTCGACAAGCCATGACGCCGGTTGGTGTCATCACCTAGGGCATCAACCATGTTCAGCAATATAAAAATTGGCCAACGCATCGCCATCAGCCTCGTGCTGCTGCTTGCCCTCACGGTCGCCGTTCTAGTGAGCGTCTTTTTAAGCCGCTTCAACAATGTAATCGCCGAGGCCGAGCAACGCGAACTGCGCGGTTTGTTCAATAACATCAGCACAGCAATCGCGTCGGAAGCGGTGATGTCCGAACGCCTGTCAGCGTTAGTGGCCGGCCTTCCCGATGTCCAACAGGCCATGGCCAATGGTGATCGCGCACGCCTCGCAGACTTGTTCGTACCCGGCTATGCGAACATGAAAGAACATTACGACTTGCGTCAGTTCCAATTTCATCAGCCGCCAGCCACCTCATTTTTGCGCGTGCACGAACCTGCAAAATTTGGCGACGATTTATCGTCCATTCGCCAGACGGTGGTTCAGGTCAATACCCAGCACCGCCCGTTGAACGGCATTGAAGCCGGTGTCGCCGGCTTGGGTATTCGCGGTCTAGCACCGATCCAGGCAAATGGCCGCCATGTCGGCTCAGTCGAATTCGGTTTGTCATTCGGGCAACCGTTCTTCGAATCATTCAAGCAACGCTACAACGTTGATGTGGCCATGATGCTGCGGGAGTCATCCGGCCAATACAGCTCATTCGCCAGTACATTCAGCAATTCGCAGTTGCTGTCCAACACCCAGCGCGAAGCAGCCTTCAGCGGCCAGAACGTGGCCATTCAGACCGAACTTGACGGCCGCTCGGTCGCCGTCTTTGCCGCGCCAGTAAAAGACTTCTCCGGCAAGCCTCTCGGCCTGCTGGAAATTGCCATGGACCGCAGCTACTACGCCAATGCGCTCTCTGGTGCGCGCACTAGCGCCCTGATCGTGGCGGCTATCGCACTGGCGGTTGGCCTGATTTTGGCCACGCTGATCGCACGCAGCATTGTTCAGCCCATAAGTGCCGCAGCAGCCGCCATGCGCGATATTGCGGCTGGCGAAGGCGATCTAACCCGACGTTTGCCGATTAATGGCAGTGATGAAGTGGCTGACTTGGCGCTGGCCTTCAACAACTTTGCGGAAAAAGTGCGCATGCTGGTCGCCAACGTCGCGGGTTCCACCACCCAAGTGGCCTCGGCAGCCGAAGAAATGTCAGCGATTACCGAAGAGCTAAACCGCGATCTGGCCAACCAGCGTGGCGAAATCGAGCAAGTGGCTACGGCCATGAACGAAATGACGGCCACCGTGCAGGAAGTTGCCCGCCATGCCTCACAGGCCGCGCGCTCAGCCGAGAGCACCGACCAACAAGCGGTGCAGGGGCAGACGGTCGTGGGCCTTACCGTGAGTGCGATTGGTGCAGTCGCCAGCGATGTTGAACGCGCCACCCAGGTGATCGCCCGCCTGCAAGATGACAGCAAAAGCATCAGCAGTGTGCTGGAGGTGATCCGCGGGGTGGCTGAGCAAACCAACCTGTTGGCCCTTAATGCCGCCATTGAAGCTGCACGCGCTGGCGAGCAAGGCCGTGGTTTTGCGGTGGTGGCCGACGAGGTACGCACCCTCGCCTCGCGCACTCAGCAATCCACCGGTGAGATCCAAACAGTGATTGAACAGTTGCAAAGCGCCGCCAGCGAAGCCGCGGCCGCCATGCAGCAAAGCCAGGCAAGGGCTCACGACAGTGTCGCGCAGGCCCAGCAAGCCAGCGTCGCTCTAGAGCAGATCACCCTTTCGGTGACCAGCATCAATGACATGAATGCACAAATTGCCAGCGCTGCCGAAGAGCAGAGTGCGGTGTCGGATGAAATCAACCAGAACGTGGTCAACATCAACGACGTCGCCGACCGGGTCACCGAGTCTGCTGGGCAAACCGCGCAGGCCAGCAGCCAACTGGCACGACTGGCCATTGATCTGCAAAACCTAGTGGGCCAGTTCAAGTACCACTGACAGCTGAGACGATATGGCGGCGGATGTAACGACTGACATCCCCGCTAAATCACCCGGTGCAATGCAGCACAATCCACCGCGAAATGATCGACCAGCTCTGGCCAGGGGTTTTCCGCCAGGTTGACCAGCACGCTGCGCGCACCCGCCGCGCGGGCACACTCCAGGTCAAAGCGGTAATCGCCCACCATCACCAGCTCGCGGGGTGCCACCTGCCAGGTTTTGGCAAAATGCAGCAGGCCGCCCGGATCAGGCTTGGGCGGCGCTTCATCGCGGCCAATCACGTCCGGCACGGCAAAACAGTCGTCCAGGCCAATCGCACGCAGGGTCAGCAGCGCCAGCTCGTGGGCATTGCGGGTGAGGATACCCAGGCGGCAACCGCGCTCGCGCAGCTCACGCACCAGCGCAATCGCCCCCGGTGCCGGCTCGGAGGCCAACGCCAGTTCGCGCTCATGCTCCAGCAACCAGGCATGCTTAGCGGCGGCCAGCGCCTCAGGCAGGCTGGCCAAGTGGCCGAGAATGTCCTCGGCCAGCGGAATATCCAGAGCGCGCTTGATCGCCTCGAAATCATGCACGGCCAACGTCAGGGTGCCGTCCATGTCGAAGACCCAGTGACGGGCGCTCGCGAGGCTCACTTCCAGTCCTCCCGCAGACGAATCAAGCCTTCCTGCGCCACCGAGGCAACCAGCTGGCCCTGGCGATTAAAAATGCTGCCGCGCGCAAAACCACGGGCATTGCCGGCCCACGGGCTGTCCATGCTGTAGAGCAGCCAGTCATCCATGCGCAGGTTGCCGTGGAACCACAGCGAATGGTCGAGGCTGGCCACCTGCATAAACTTCTGCCACACCGACACGCCATGCGGCAGCATTGAGGTGGTCAGCAAATTGAAATCGCTGGCATACCCCAACAAGTATTTGTGCAGTTGCGGGTCATCGGGCAGCTCACCGGCGGCGCGGAACCACACGTGCTTGACCGGCTCACAGGGGTTCGGCGCAAAAGGGTTGCCCACCGTCACCGGGCGGATCTCGATTGGTTTGTCGCTCACCGCCCGCTCACGCATACGCTCGGGCAAGGCATCAGCGATCAGAAGCGCCAGCTCGGTTTCCGACTTAAGCCCTTCGGGCCCCGGCACATCGGGCATCAAATCCTGGTGATGAAAGCCTTCTTCATCGAACTGAAAGGAGGCGCTGCAGGTAAAGATCGGCTTGCCCTTCTGGATCGCCGTCACCCGTCGCGTACTGAAACTGCCGCCATCACGCACGCGCTCGACCTGATAGACCACCGGCAACGTGGCATCGCCAGGGCGCAGAAAGTAGCCGTGCATAGAGTGCACATGGCGCTCGGCTTCGACCGTCTGGCTGGCCGCCGAGATGCACTGGCCGAGTACCTGGCCACCGAATAGCTGACGAAAACCGAGGTCTTGGCTCACGCCGCGAAATAAATTCTCTTCAATGGTTTCCAGGCTCAGCAGGGCGACCAACTCATTCAACACCAGACTCATTTAACGCTCTCCTCTAAACCCAGGGCATCACCACGCGCGACGGCGAAACATGGTACCCGATTGCAGGACGCCAGCGCCGCACCGGGGCAGCCGCCCGCCCCGTTGATCCAGATCACGACAACCTGCATTTAGGCCGACTACCCCTTGATGGTGGCGTTCAGCCACGATACCTTGCCGATTTTTTTGCGTACTTCGCATACCGAGAGGACAGTCCCAGACCGCCCTGACTCGACCCCACTCTTTTGTAATGGCGAATCAGCATGCCTTCTGCGCGCAACCTCTCGGACATCTTCATCCAAACCTTAGAACAGGCGGCCGACAGCGTGGTGGTCATCGACAGCAGCAATAATGTGCTGCTGTTCAACCGCGCCGCTGAGCAACTCTGGGGGCTGGATCGCCGCGACGTGATCGGCCAGAACGTCAAGCTGCTGGTGCCGCAGGATATGCGTGCGCACCATGATGGTTATGTCGAGGCTAACCGCCGCACCGGCATCAATAAGATTGTCGGCAGCTCACGCACCTTGCATATAGAACGCGCCGATGGCACGCAGCGCTGGGCGTCGATGTCCATCTCCAAGATCGAGACCAATGACGAGGTGCTCTATACCGCCTTCGTCAAGGATATAACCGCACAACACCAGCAAAATGAGCAGCTAAAGCTGCTGTCATTGGTGGTCGATCGCACCGACAACGCCATCCTGATCACCGACGCTGGCGGCGAAATCATCTACACCAACAGCGGTTTCACCTACCTGTTCGGTTACTCGGCCGAACAGGCCATCAACAAGAAGCCGGCGACCCTGCTCGCGCCCTATATGCCGCCCGATGACATCACGAGCATCCGTGCCCAGCTCGCGAGCGGGCAGCCGCACAATAGCGAAACCCTGTTCTACTGCGCCGATGGCCAGCGCACCTGGTGCCACGTAACGATCAACCCGATCTTTGATGCCCAGGGCACACTCAGCAACACCGTCGCCATGTTCACCGACATCACGCACACCAAAATGCATGAGGTGCTGCACAACCGCATGCTTGAGGCGATCGTGCGCGAAGACCCGCTGGAAAGCCTGATGGAAAAGGCCTGCCGCGAAGTCGAGCGGATTGCCCCGGAAATCACCACCTCGATTCTCGCCGTCAGCCCCAATGGTCTGCTTCACCCGCTGGCGGCCCCAAGCCTGCCCAAGGCCTTTAGCAAAGCGCTGGAAGGCGTGGCCATCGGCCCTGGCGTCGGTTCCTGTGGCACCGCCGCGTACCTGGGCGAGAGTGTGCTGGTCACCGACATTGCCAACGACCCGCTGTGGGCCGACTTCAAAGGCTTAGCACTGCCCATCGGCCTGCGCAGTTGCTGGTCGACACCGATCAAGGACAACGCCGGCCGAGTGCTCGGCACCTTCGCCTTTTATTACCGCGAGCCACGCGGCCCGAGCGCCTTCCACCGGCGCCTGATCGACGTCATCGTGCACCTGTGCTCGCTGGCCTTGCAGCGCGAGGAAAGCCGCAGCAAGATCCGTCAGCTGGCGTTTTACGACAGCCTGACCAACCTGCCCAACCGCAGCCTGCTGCACGCCAGGGCCGACCAGGCACTGGCCGAGGCCGAGCGTAGCCAAGCGCAGCTGAGCGTGTTGTTTATCGACCTCGACCGCTTCAAGCAGGTCAACGATTCCCTCGGCCACCCCGCCGGTGACGAACTGCTGCGCGTGGTGGCGCAACGACTCAGCGCCAACCGTCGTAGCTCGGATATTGTCGGACGCCTGTCCGGCGATGAGTTCGTCCTGGTGCTGCCGAACTGCGACAGCGCGCATGTCGCCGACGTGGTCGAACAATTACGCCAGACCCTCAGCGAGCCTTGCCAACTGGCTGGCAGCACCATCTGCCCATCCGCCAGTATCGGCATCAGCCTGTTCCCCAGCGACGGCCACGACATGGGCACCCTGATTCACCGCGCCGACATGGCCATGTATCAGGCCAAGAGTCAGGGGCGCGGGCGCTTCAACTTCTTCAGCCATGAGCTCAACCAGCTCGCTCAGGAGCGCCTGACCCTCGAAACGGCCCTGCGCGAAGCGCTGGAAACACAACAACTGCACCTGCACTACCAACCGCAAGTGCGCATGAAAGATGGCCTGCTCTACGGCGTCGAAGCCCTGGCGCGCTGGCACCATCCGCAATTCGGCGATATCTCTCCAGCGCGCTTTATTCCGCTGGCCGAAGAGTGCGGGCTGATCAACCAACTTGGGCTCTGGGCCGTGCGCGAGGCCTGTCGGCAGCTCGCGGCCTGGCGGCGTCAGGGCCTGAAAATTCCGGCTATTTCGGTGAATCTTTCGCCGACCAACTTTCACAACCTCGACTTGCCCGGGATGATTGCCAACACCCTGCAGCAGCACAACCTGCAGCCCACCGATCTGACCCTGGAAATCACCGAAGGCGTGATGATGGACACCAACCCCCTCACCATGAAGACCCTCGACGACGTGCATGCTCAGGGGGTTCGGCTGTCCATGGACGACTTCGGCACCGGTTACTCCAGCCTCAGCTACCTGCGCCGCCTGCCCATCCAGGAGCTCAAGCTGGATCGCAGCTTCGTCCATGACCTGGAAAACGACGCCACCAACCGCGCCCTCAGTGAGGCGGTGATCCGTCTGGGCGAAAGCCTGCAGCTGACCGTTGTCGCCGAGGGTATCGAATCCACCGGCCAACAACGTATTCTCTCGGACCAGGGTTACCACGTGGCTCAGGGTTACCTGTTCTCGCGCCCCCTGTCCGCCGCCGACCTGGAAGCCTGGTTAAGCGTTGCCGTAAAGAACTAGTCCCACGCCACAACCGCCGGCACCCAGGCGGTGCCTGCGCGAGTTGTTGCATGCCACTGCCATTGATCTACCACGATGACTACAGCCCGCCCTTCCCGGCCGGGCACCGTTTCCCCATGGAAAAATTTCGCCTGCTGCGCGACCACTTGATAGACAGCGGCCTGCGCACAGATGCCGAACTGCTGCGCCCGGAACTCTGCGCTCCCGAGGTTCTGGCCCTGGCCCACTGCCCGGCTTATATCCAGCGTTTTGCCGGCGGCGATCTGGCGTATGAAGAACAGCGCCGCCTCGGCTTGCCCTGGAGCGCCGCCCTGGCGCAGCGCACCATTCGCGCCGTAGGCGGCTCGCTGCTGGCCGCCGAGCAGGCCCTGCAGAACGGCCTGGCCTGCCACCTGGCCGGCGGCACTCACCACGCGCACTACGATCACCCGGCCGGCTTCTGCATCTTCAATGACCTGGCGGTAATCAGTCAGTACCTGCTGCAAAGCGGTAAAGCCCAACGCGTGCTGATATTCGACTGCGACGTGCACCAGGGCGACGGCACCGCGCGCCTGCTGGAGAACACCCCGGAGGCGATCACCGTGTCGCTGCACTGCGAGAAGAACTACCCCGCACGCAAGGCTGCCAGCGACTGGGACATTCCCCTGCCCAACGGCATGGGCGATGACGACTACCTCAAGGTGGTCAACGACACCCTCAACTACCTGCTGCCGCTGTACCAGCCGGACATCGTGCTCTACGACGCCGGCGTCGATGTGCACCAGCACGACGCCCTCGGCTACCTCAACCTCACCGATGCTGGCATCGCCGCTCGCGACGACGCCGTGCTCAATCACTGCCTGGGCCGTGACATCCCGGTGGTCGGGGTAATCGGTGGCGGCTACGACAAAGATCGTATGGCCCTGGCCAAACGCCACGGCATTCTGCATCACAGCGCCAGCAAGGTCTGGCAGGCACGCGGGCTGGGTTAGCCACACCCACCCACGTCAGAAACGACACACAGCATACCGAGCGACCATATCCGCGATCAGCAGCAGTGACGCGGCTGTGCTTAGATAATCAGCCCCGAGCCCGTGTACACACCATGAGCATGCGAACCTTACTGCTGACCGCCCTGGCCATGCTGGCTTTTGCCGGTAACTCGTTGCTGTGCCGGCTGGCGCTGCGCGAGACTGAAATCGACGCCGCCAGCTTCACCAGCCTGCGCCTGCTCGCGGGCGCGCTGACATTGTGGCTACTGCTGCGCCTGCGTAGCGCCAACACGCCGAGCGTCGGCAGCTGGCCTGCGGCGGCGGCATTGTTTGTTTACGCCGCGGCGTTCTCCTTTGCCTATATCAACCTGGATGCCGGTGCGGGCGCCCTGATTCTGTTCGGCGCCGTACAACTGAGCATGCTCGCCTGGGGCCTGTATCGCGGCGAACGGTTGAATTTAAAGGGCACCATTGGCCTGCTTGTGGCGTTCGCCGGGTTGCTCATTCTGCTGTTGCCGGGTGCCAGCAAACCGCCAACGGCCGCCGCGCTGCTGATGCTCGTAGCGGGCATAGCCTGGGGGATTTACTCACTATTAGGGCGCGGCGTGAATGATCCGCTGGCGGCGACCGCCGGCAACTTTATGCGAACGGTGCCCCTGACGCTGCTGCTCAGCGCCCTGCTGATTGGCCAGGTCCGCTGGGATAGCGCTGGGGTGTTTTATGCACTGCTGTCTGGCGCGTTGACCTCCGGCGTCGGCTACGCCATCTGGTACAGCGCCCTGCGTGGCCTGCAAGCCTTTCAGGCCGCCTGTGTGCAACTCAGCGTACCGATCATCGCCGCGCTGGCCGGTAGCCTACTGCTGGATGAAGCACTGAGCCTGCGCCTGCTGCTCAGTGCCACGGCGGTGCTCGGCGGCATTGCCTTGGTGCTTAGCGCCAAGCACCGGCGCGTTTAAACACGCAGCGGCGCTAGCCGGCCAGCACCTTATCCAGCGCCTGCTCCAGGGTCGCCACACTGCGTTCGATATTGCCCAGTTTGTCCAGCCCGAACAGGCCAAGACGGAAGGTCTGAAAATCCGCTGGCTCATCGCACTGCAGCGGCACGCCGGCAGCAATCTGTAGGCCCTGAGCCGCGAATTTGCTGCCGTTCTTGATCTGCCCATCGTCGGTGTAGCACACCACCACCCCTGGGGCTTCGAAGCCAGGCGCGGCAACGCTCTTAAAGCCCTTGCGGGTCAGCAGGGCGCGCACCCGATCGCCCAGTTCCTGCTGCTGGTTGTGCACGGTGCTAAAGCCAATGGCCTCGGCCTCGCGCATGGCATCACGAAAGCGCGCCAGGGCATCGCTGGGCATGGTCGCGTGGTAGGCGTGACCGCCCTGCTCATAGGCCTGCATGATCTGCAGCCATTTCTTCAGGTCGCAGGCAAAGCTGGTGCTTTGCGTCGCTTCAACTCGGGCTTGAGCCGCCTCGCTGAGCATCACCAGGGCGCAGCACGGCGAAGCGCTCCAGCCTTTTTGCGGGGCGCTGATCAGCACATCGATGCCGCAGGCCTGCATGTCCACCCAGAGAGTGCCGGAGGCGATGCAGTCGAGTACAAACAGGCCGCCCACGGCATGCACGGCATCCGCCACGGCGCGCAAGTAGCCGTCTGGCAGAATCATTCCGGAAGAGGTTTCCACGTGCGGGGCAAACACCACCTGCGGCTTTTCTGCCGCGATGGTCGCCAGCACATCGGTCAGCGGCGGCGGGCTGAATGCCGCCTGGTGGCCCTCAGTAACCGGACGGGCCTTAAGCACAATCGACTCAGACGGTATCTGGCCCATCTCGAAAATCTGCGTCCAGCGGTAGCTGAACCAGCCATTGCGGATCACCAAGCACTTCTGCCCAGTGGCCAACTGGCGCGCCACTGCTTCCATGCCGTAAGTACCGCTACCCGGCACGATGGCCATGGCGTGGGCGTTATAAACCTGTTTCAGGGTGCTGGAGATGTCCTTCATCACGCCTTGGAACGACTGCGACATATGGTTGAGGGAGCGATCGGTGTAGACCACCGAATACTCGATCAGGCCGTCGGGGTCGATGCTGGGATAAAGGTCAGACATAAGGCGCTCCAGTCAGAAAAGGCGTACCCACGACCGTGCCCGAAGCGCGGCAAAATGACAAGGTCACAGCCGCCTCGGTTAGAATGCCGACCACCCTCGCCAGACCGCACCGCCATGACCCAGACGCCCCTCAACAACGCCTGCACTGTCACCATTATTGGCGGCGGCCCTGCCGGGCTGATGGCCGCCGAAGTGCTGGCGCAAGGCGGTGTGCAGGTGACGCTGTATGACGCCATGCCCTCGGTGGGGCGCAAGTTTTTGCTGGCCGGGGTCGGCGGCATGAACATCACCCACGCCGAAGCCAAGCCGGCGTTTATCAGCCGCTACGGCCAACGTCAGGCTGAAGTGGCTGACCTGCTGCAGGACTTCGACGCCGACACCCTGCGCACCTGGATTAACGGCCTGGGCATCGACACCTTTGTCGGCACCTCAGGCCGGGTCTTCCCCACCGATATGAAGGCCGCGCCGCTGCTGCGCGCCTGGCTCAAGCGCCTGCGTGAGTTGGGCGTGCAGATCCACACTCGCCATCGCTGGTTGGGCTGGGATGCACAGGGCGCACTGCGTATCAGCTCGCCGGCGGGTGAGCAGGCGGTGAGCGCTGACGCCACCCTGCTGGCCTTGGGTGGCGGCAGCTGGGCGCGTTTGGGCTCGGACGGTGCCTGGGTGCCACTGCTGCAGGCGCGCGGCGTGCAGATCGCGCCCTTGCAAGCGAGTAACTGCGGCTTCGATGTCAGCGCCTGGAGCCCGTTTCTGCGCGACAAGTTTGCCGGCGCGCCGCTGAAGAATGTCAGCCTGTGCTTAGCCGGCGCAGCACCGCGCCTGGGCGAGTTCGTGCTCACCGCCGGCGGCATCGAAGGCAGCCTGGTGTATGCCCTGTCGGCTGATATTCGCGAAACCATCAACCAACATGGCAGCGCCATCGTTCACCTCGACTTGCTGCCACAGACGCCCCTCAACAAGCTGCAGATTGCATTGAGCAAACCGCGCGGCGCACATTCGATGGCCAAACACCTGCATCGCCAGGCCGGCATCGACGGCGTTAAGGCGGCCCTGCTGCGCGAACTGGCGAGCGCCGAATGCTTCAATGATCCACTGCAACTGGCCCAGGCGATCAAAGCCCTGCCCATCACCCTGATCCACCCACGCCCGCTGGATGAGGCGATCGGCAGCGCCGGCGGTGTGCCCTTCGAACAGCTCGACCCAAACCTGATGCTCAAGCAACTACCAGGGACCTTCTGCGCCGGCGAAATGCTCGATTGGGAAGCGCCAACCGGCGGTTATCTACTCACCGCCTGCTTTGCCAGCGGTCGCCGCGCCGCCCTGGGCATGCTCAACTGGCTGCAACCCGCTGTCGAATAACAACGCCGCAGGCAATCGCCAGCGGCTATGCTTGCACACAGCCGCCCATGAGCGGTGTTCTTCCACGCGCACAGGGACTCTCCAGACGTGATTCCACTAGTGGTCTGCGACGACTCGAACATGGCGCGCAAGCAATTGATCCGCGCCCTACCGCCCGAATGGCCGGTGACCATCAGCCAAGCAACTAACGGCCAGGAAGCCCTTGCCGCAGTGCGCCAGGGCTTGGCTCAGGTCATACTGCTGGACCTGACCATGCCGGTTATGGACGGCTACGAAACCCTCGCCGCCATTCGCGCCGAGGGCCTGGCTTGCAAGGTGCTGGTGGTTTCCGGCGACGTGCAGGAAGAAGCGCTGCGCCGCGTTAAAGCGCTCGGCGCCCTGGCTTTTATCAAGAAACCTGCAGAACCCGAAATACTGCGTGCCACCTTGCTCGAACTCGGCCTGTTCGACCCCAAGGCGACGCCTAGCGCCATCGCCCAGGCGGCAGTGCTTGATGAGCTGAAGGTCAATTTCCGCGACGCCTTGCGCGAGGTCACCAACGTCGCCATGGGCCGCGCCGCGGCGTTACTGGCCAAGGCACTCGGGGTATTCGTACGGCTGCCCGTACCGCAAGTGAATATTTTCGAAGTCAGCGAACTTCACATGACCCTCACCGACGCCATGCACGGTGAGCGCATGAGCGCGGTGTGCCAGGGCTTTATCGGTGACGGCATTGCCGGTGAAGCACTGCTGCTGTTCCATGATTCGGAAGTCGCCGATATGGCGCGCCTACTCAACTGGCAGCCAAAAGACGATTTGGAAACCTCGGAGATGCTGCTGGACCTGTCCAGCATCATCATCGGCGCCTGCCTTTCAGGCATCGCCGAGCAGATCGATGTACGGTTTTCCCAGGGCCACCCGCAGCTGCTTGGCCAGCACGCCTCCATCGAGCAACTGATTCAGCTCAATCAGCGCCGCTGGAAGAAAACCCTGGCAGTGGAAGTCAGCTACAGCCTGGAGGCGCATAACATCCACTTCGACCTCCTGCTGCTGTTTACCGAAGACTCGATCAAGCGCCTGACCAACAAAATCAACTACCTGATGAACTAGGCGGTACGCCAATGCCCGCACAGATAGATATTAAAGAGGTGCACTGGCTGCTCGACATCGTGCAGTGCATTGATGTTGGCGTCATCGTCCTCGACCGCCAGTATCAGGTCGAGGTGTGGAACAGCTTTATGGAAAACCACTCGGGCCTGGGCCCAGATGAGGTGCACGGCAAAACCCTGTTTAGCCTGTTTCAGGAGATCGACGAGGCCTGGCTAAAACGTAAGGTCGACACCGTAGTGCAACTGGGCACCCGTGCCTTCAGTTTGTGGGAGCAACACCCCTACCTGATGCACTTCAAGAACTACCAGCCGATCACCGGCCAGGAAGACTTTATGTACCAGAATGTCACCCTGCTGCCGCTGGCAGGCGCCACAGGTGAGGTCGAACACATCTGCGTGGTTATCTACGACATGACCGCCGCCGCCACCCACAAGAAGCAGCTGGCAGCAGCCCAAGCCGCCAGCCGCGCCTGAGATTACTTAACGAATTTACCGGGCTTGGCCGGTTTGCCTGTTTTACCGCCAAAGCTCGGCACTTTGCGCACCGCCTTAACGTCCGGCGCGACTGGTTCGTCAGCTTCCATCCAGCGCCCCAGGCTACCGCCCTTGCCGCCGCCAACCACTTTCGGCTTCTTGGCTTTCTTCGGCTTTTTCACCACCTGGCCACCAGGCAGCGTCTGCGGCACACGGTGGTCGGGGATAAAGTCGGGCTCGTCGATGCGCTGCAACACCTGCTGGGTCAGGGTTTCGATGGCTGACAGCAATTGCACCTCATCGGCGCAGACCAGCGACACCGCCTGCCCAGTGGAGCCCGCACGTCCGGTACGACCGATGCGGTGCACATAATCCTCGGCCACAATCGGCAGGTCGAAATTCACCACCAGCGGCATGGTATCGATATCCAGCCCACGGGCCGCCACATCGGTGGCCACCAGCACCTTGACCTCGCCATCCTTGAAGCGCTGCAAGGCGCGCTGGCGGGTGGCCTGCGGTTTGTCGCCATGGATCGAGTCGGCGCTGATGCCGTGGCGCTGCAGCTCGCCCTCCAGCTCATCGACGCCCTTGCGGGTTTTCACAAAGACCAGCGCCTGGCTCCAGCGCTTAGTCTGGTAAAGGTGCAAAAACAGCTCGCTCTTGCGCTTCTTGTCCACCGGGATCAGCCACTGTTTAACCGACTTGGCGGCGGCGTTGCGCGGGCTGACCTCGATGCTCAGCGGGTCATTGAGCATCTCGCCGGCCATGCTGCGGATGGCTTCGGAGAAGGTCGCGGAAAACAGCAGGGTCTGGCGCTTTTTCGGCAGTGCGCGGAACACGCTCTCCAGCTCGTTGGCAAACCCCAGGTCGAGCATACGGTCGGCTTCGTCGAGCACCAGGGTCTGCACCTGGTTGAACTTCACCGCGTTCTGCCGATAGAGGTCGAGCAAGCGGCCTGGAGTGGCCACCAGTACGTCGAGGCCTTTACGCAGTTTCATCATCTGCGGGTTGATGCTCACCCCGCCATACACCGCATAACTGCGCAGCGGCAGGTGCTGCCCGTAGGTGATAAAGCTCTGCAGCACTTGCTCGGCCAACTCGCGGGTTGGCACCAGCACCAGCGCGCGCACCGAGTTGCTCGCCACCTGCGGCCCTTCCATCATCAGCCGCTGCAGTACCGGCAAGGCAAAGCCGGCGGTCTTGCCGGTGCCGGTCTGCGCAGCGGCCATCAGATCGCGGCCCTGCAGGACAGGCACAATGGCCTGCGCCTGGACGGCAGTGGGCGTTTTGTAATCAAGGCTGTCGAGGGTGCGCAGCAAAGGCTCGATCAGGCCGAGGGAGGCAAAGGTCATAGGGTTACCACAAAGAGCTAAAAGGCGATGGTGCAGAGTTTATCCTGCCTGGGCACTGGCGACCCGTTTGTCTTCAGCGGGCCAGCAAGTACAAAGCCCGGATTAATCCGGGCTTTGTGAGCAAACGAATGGGCGCTGGGTCAGAACCTGTTTACGATCTCGCGAGCTAGAGCCATGCAAGGCAAAAACAGGCGAGGAAGCGGAGTTTACTGGTGTAAATGAGCATTCCAAGCTTGTTTTTAACGCAGCAGGGCCGACGCGCAGCAGATCGTATGCAGGTTCTCAGGGCTTGTGCGGGCGTGCGAGAAACTCATGCGACTGCATTTCCAGCAGACGGCTGAGGGTACGCTGGAATTCGAAGGTCAGACGACCGCCGGTATAGAGGTCTTTCAGTTCTACCTCGGCGGAGATAATCAGCTTGACGTTGCGGTCGTAAAACTCGTCCACCAAGTTGATAAAACGCCGCGCCATGTCTTCCTTGGCCACGCTCATCTGCTCGACATTGGCCAGGATCACCGCATGGAAAATCTTGCCCAGCTCGATGTAGTCATTCTGGCTACGCGGGCCGTCGCACAGTTCGCGGAACTCAAACCAGGCCACGTCGTCGCCGACCTTGCGCGCGGTAATGGCCCGGCTCTCGATCATCAACGGCTCGTTTTCCTGCACCACGCAATGCTCGGGCAACAGGCTGGTAAAGCTCTTCTGCAGGCTTTCTTCAGCGGCCGTACCCAGCGGCCAGTGGAACAGCTCAGCTTGCTCCAACGCGCGCAGGCGGTAATCAATACCGCTGTCGACGTTGACGATATCGGTGTGCTGCTTCAACAGGGCAATTGCGGGTAGGAAGCGCGCGCGCTGCAGGCCATCTCTGTACAGACCGTCAGGCACGATGTTGGAGGTCGCCACCAAGCTTACGCCGTTCTTGAACAACTCCTCCATCAGGGTCGCCAGAATCATCGCATCGGTAATGTCGGAGACGAAGAACTCGTCGAAGCAAATCACCCGCGCCTCGTCGGCGAAGCGCTTGCCAATGATGGTCAGCGGATTCTTCTCGCCCTTGAGGGTGCGCATTTCTTCGTGCACGCGCTTCATAAAGCGGTGGAAGTGGGTGCGCACCTTGCGCTCGAACGGCAGTGCGTCGAAGAAGGTGTCCACCAGGTAGGTCTTACCGCGCCCTACGCCACCCCAGAAATACAGCCCTTTAACAGGCACCGGGGGCTTTTTGCCAAACAGCTTGCCAAACAAGCCGGTCGATACGCTTTCGCTGGCGACCAGGTCGTCATACAGGCGCTGCAGATGACGCACCGCTGTTTCCTGGGCGGCATCATGGAAAAAATCGGGGCGCTTGAGGTCAGCCTGGTAGCGTTCTAAGGGCGTCATAAATTCGTTAGCCGGGCAAGTAAAACGGGGGCGTCACTTTAGCGACGCCCCCGTTACTTGGCAACCAGCTTATAGGCGGCGTAGCGACCAGTAGAAAGGGCTGGGCGGCACTCCGCTTTAGCCGCGGCACAGCAATACCGAAAAGCTGTCGCGGCTAAAGCCCCTCCAACAAAGCCATCTCTGCGTTATTCCTGAGGCGCCAACGCCTCACGCAGGCGCTGGATCGCCGCCAGGCAGACGCTACTATCAGCAAACGCCGGACTCTGCGCCACGCACTCGTCGTCCAACCAGACACCGAAACCACCGTCCTGCTCGCGCACATCCAATGCCTCGCCTGACTGGAGGCGCTTATTGGCCATGCCGGCAGCCTTGCCGTCGGCAAAGGACTTGGACAGCAGCAACTGCTCGCCGGCAGCATCCAGCAGGCGGAAGCGGAAGCTGCCGTCGTCGTCACGGAAGCTGACAAAACGCGCAGTTTTACCGGCTTTTTTCTTCTCGCTGGCGCCGCTGGTCGCCTGGCTGCGGAAAGAACGTAGGCCCACGGCCTCACGCAGCTCGCCTAGGAACGGCGTAGCGGTCTTGCGCGCCTTGGCGGCACCGGCCAGGAGGATGTCTTCCAGATCCGCAGGTTTGCTGATCAGCGCGTGATAACGCTCGCGGGCTTCACCCAACTCGGTTTCCAGCAGGTTACACAGCGCCTGCTTGGCTTCACCCCAGGCCATACCGCCTTCCAGCGCGGCACGGAAATCCGCCTGCTGAGTCGGTGCGGCAAAGGCTTGATAGAGGGTGAACAGGTGCGAGTTGTCGGGGTCTTTGGCCTCACCCGGTAGCTTGGAGTCGGTGACGATACGCGCCACGGCCTCCTTGAGTTGCTTGGCACTGCCGAACAACGGGATGGTGTTGTCGTAGCTTTTGCTCATCTTGCGGCCGTCGAGGCCGGGCAAGGTGGCCACATCTTCTTCGATCACCGCTTCAGGCAGGGTGAACAGCTCTTTGCCTTGACCGAACAGGTGGTTAAAGCGCTGAGCGATATCACGGGCCATTTCCACGTGCTGGATCTGGTCGCGGCCGACCGGCACTTTGTGCGCGTTGAACATCAGAATGTCCGCTGCCATCAGCACCGGGTAGCTGAACAGACCCATGGTGATGCCCGCATCCGGGTCTTCGCCCTGCTCGACGTTCTTGTCCACCGAGGCTTTGTAGGCATGGGCGCGATTCAGCAACCCTTTGCCGGCCACGCAGGTGAGCAGCCAGCACAGCTCAGGAATCTCGGGAATATCTGACTGGCGGTAGAAGGTCGCCTTGTCGACATCCAGCCCTAGTGCCAGCCAGGTGGCGGCGATTTCCAGGCGTGAACGCTGAATACGCGCCGGGTCGTCGCACTTGATCAGCGCATGGTAGTCGGCCAGAAAATAGAACGAATCGGCATCGGCGGCGCGGCTGGCGACGATCGCAGGACGAATCGCCCCCGCATAGTTACCCAAATGCGGGGTGCCGGTGGTGGTGATGCCGGTAAGGATACGAGTGGTCATAACGTTCGCTTATCAACTCAGGCGCAGACGGCCTGTAGGGTCAGAGACGCGGCAGTAAGAGATCCTTCAGATCCGTCAGCTTGCCGTGAAAAAAGTGCCCGCATTCTGCCACTTTCAGCAGCTCATGGGCACGCCCGAGTGCCGCCGACCAGGCGTAAACCACCTGCGGGTCGATCACTTCGTCGTCTTCTGGCTGGATCAGGATCAGTGGACAGTTGCTCGCCGGCGGATGCTCCGCGGTCAGCCGGTGCACCGCTGGGGCGACCATAAAGAGCTTATTAACCGTCAGCCCTTGAGCTTCCAAACGCGCGCCCAGGGCGGCGGCGACAAAGCCGCCAAAGGAGAAACCGAGCAAGGTCAGCGGCAAATCAGGATATTGCTGGCGCAGCCACAGGGCCACAGCCTCGGCATCATCCACCTCGCCGCTGGCCATGTCGTGGCTGCCAGCGCTGGCACCGACGCCGCGGTAATTAAAACGTAAGGTGGCTAGGCCACTGTCACGGGCGGTGCGCTGCAAGGTGGAAACCACCTTATTGAGCATGGTGCCGCCTTGCACTGGATTAGGGTGACAGATCAGCGCCACACCACGGGCGTCAGGGGTGTCCAGCCACAGGGCTTCGAGTTGGCCGCTGGGGCCGGCAATCATCGTGGGGGTTTCGCGGGTGAGCAACAGGGAACTCCGTGACCTCACAGTGGGTCGACTCGTCTAGCTACAGCCTGCGCCGCACACATCATTCGGCTATACAGCGCAGGTTCGAGCCGTTAACGTAAAGCAAAGCCGTTTAGAGAGGAAGGACTCGTGGAACAGACGCTTACCGCCTGGTTGCTACCCGCCATTACCCTGGTAGCTGGCATTGCCATTGGCTTCCTGATTGCGCGCCTGGCACCCAATGCGGCCCCCAGCCGTACCCAACGCCAACTTGACGAAATTCAAGAACGCTTCGACACCTACCAGAGCGAGGTGGTTACCCACTTCAACACCACCGCCAATTTGGTGAAGAAGCTCAGCCAAACCCAGCTTGATGTGCAGCAGCATCTGTCCGAAGGGGCTAACCGCCTAGCCCTGGACGAGCTGACCCGCCAACGCCTGCTGGCCACCCTGCATGCTGAAGACAGCGGTGAAAAACGTGAGCGCCTGAAAGCCCCAGCCCACCACGAAATGCCCAAGGACTACGCACCGAAAAGCGCCGACGTGCCAGGCATGCTGGATGAGAGCTACGGCTTAAAGAAAAAGTAAGCGCCGCTCTGGCCGCCGCCTCTGGTTCTTTAGCCGACAATAAAAAGCCCCGCACTTGGCGGGGCTTTTTATTGCGCAGCGGATTTAAATCGCGCCACGCTCGCGCAGCAGTGCCAATACCTGTTTGACACTCTCCTCCACCGACAGCGCCTGCGTGTCGATCACCAGATCGGCATTCAGTGGCACGTCGTAAGGGAAGGACTCGCCCGGGATATTGTCGCCGCCGGCCGCATACAGGCCCTGCGGGTCACGTTCGGCGCAGACTTGCGGTGAGGCCTGCACGTAGACGGTGATCAAGCGTTCAGCGCCAATCAGCGCCTTGGCCTGCTCACGACCTTCGGCATCCGGCGCGACGAAGGCCGCCAGTGTCAGCAGGCCAGCCTCGTTGAACTGCCGCGCTACGTGGGCGGCACGCCGCCAGTTCTCGGTACGCCCAGCACGGTCCTGCGGCAGGCCCTTGTTTAGGTCGTGACGCAGGTTCTGCCCATCCAGCACATACACCGCACGACCAGAGTCGAACAGCTTGCGCTCTACGGCATAGGCCAGAGTGCTTTTGCCGGCGCCGGACAGGCCGCTGAACAGCACGGTCGCGGGCTGCTGACCGAAACGCGTGGCACGCTCCTCGGTAGATACATGAGCCAGCTGGCCGTGATGGCCACCGTTACCGCCCACAGGTTCGGCGATGATCATGCCGGCACCGACAGTGCCGTTAGTCAGGCGATCAATAACGATAAACGCGCCAGTGGTGCGGTTGTGCGCGTAGCCGTCCAGCGCAATCGGTGCGTCCAGAGCGATACGCACCTGGCCGATTTCGTTGAGTTGCAGGCTGCTCGCTGCGCCCTCTTCCAGGGTATTTACATCCACCCGATGAGCGATGCTGGCAATCGAGCCTGGCACATAACTGGTCGCGCGCTTGATGTCGTACTTCTTGCCCGGCAGCATCGGCTCTTCGGCCATCCACACCAGCATGGCGTCGAAGCTGTCGACCACCTGTGGACGGTTGTCGCTGTGCACCAGCATGTCGCCGCGCGAGACGTCGATTTCGTCTTCTAGGGTGATGGTGATGGCCTGGCCAGGGCCGGCCTGCTCCAGCTCACCGTCGAAGGTGACGATGGATTTGACCTTACTGCCCTTGCCCGATGGCAACGCCACAACCTCGTCGCCCTTGCGCACGATGCCGCTGGCCAGGGTGCCGGCGAAACCACGGAAGTTCAGGTTGGGGCGGTTAACGTACTGCACCGGGAAGCGCAGGTCGTCGAAATTACGGTCGCCCGCCACTTCTACCGTTTCAAGAATTTCCATCAACGACTGGCCGGTGTACCAAGGCGATTGCTCGCTCTTGTTCACCACGTTGTCGCCCTTCAGCGCCGACATCGGCACGAAGTGCATCGAGCTTGGCTTGAAGGCAATGCCTTCGACGAACTCCAGGTAATCGGCCTTGATCTGCTCAAACACGCCCTGATCGAAGCCTTTGAGGTCCATTTTGTTGACCGCAATGACGATGTGCTTGATGCCCAGCAAGGAGGCAATAAAGCTGTGACGCTTGGTCTGCGTCTGCACGCCATAACGCGCGTCGATCAGAATAATCGCCAGGTCGCAGTTGGATGCACCGGTGGCCATGTTACGGGTGTACTGCTCATGGCCGGGGGTGTCGGCGATGATGAACTTGCGTTTGGTGGTGCTGAAATAGCGGTAGGCCACATCGATGGTGATGCCTTGCTCGCGCTCGGCCTGCAGGCCGTCGACCAGCAGCGCCAAGTCGACCTCTTCACCCGTGGTGCCGGATTTCTTCGAGTCTTTGGTGATGGCATCCAGATGGTCTTCGTAGATCATCTTGGAGTCATGCAACAAACGGCCGATCAGCGTGCTTTTGCCGTCATCGACGTTGCCGCAGGTAAGAAAACGCAGCAGCTCTTTACGCTCGTGCTGGCCCAGATAGGCGAGGATGTCCTCGCTGATCAAATCGGATTGATGCGACATATTAAAAGTACCCCTGACGTTTCTTCTCTTCCATCGAGCCGGCGGAGTCATGGTCGATGACGCGGCCTTGGCGCTCAGAGGTTTTGGCCAACAGCATTTCCTGAATAATCTCCGGCAAGCTGGTTGCCGTGGACTCCACCGCCCCCGTCAGCGGGTAGCAGCCGAGGGTACGGAAGCGCACCATCTTTTTATGGATGCTGGCTTTTTGCTCAGGGGTAAGGTGCTCGAGGATGCGCTCGTCGTCGATCATGATCAGCGCGCCGTTCATCTCGATCACTTCGCGCTCGGCGGCGAAATACAGCGGCACAATCGGGATGCTTTCCAGGTAGATGTACTGCCAGATATCCAGTTCGGTCCAGTTGGACAGCGGGAATACGCGGATCGACTCGCCCTTCTTGACGTTGCCGTTGTACACATTCCACAGCTCAGGGCGCTGATTCTTCGGGTCCCAGCGGTGCTTGCTGTCGCGGAAGGAATACACGCGTTCTTTAGCGCGGGACTTCTCTTCGTCGCGACGCGCGCCACCGAAGGCGGCATCAAAACCGTACTGATCCAGCGCCTGCTTGAGCCCCTCGGTTTTCATCACGTCGGTGTGCTTGGCACTGCCGTAGGTGAAGGGGTTCATGTCCTGCGCCACGCCATCGGGGTTGGTGTGGGTGATCAGGTCCAGGCCGTACTCGTTGACCATCTTCTCGCGGAAGCTGTACATCTCCTGAAACTTCCAGCGCGTATCAACGTGCATCACCGGAAACGGCAGCTTGCCCGGAAAGAACGCCTTGCGTGCCAGGTGCAGCATCACGGCGGAGTCTTTACCGATGGAATAGAGCATTACCGGGTTGTCGAATTCGGCGGCCACTTCACGAATGATGTGGATACTTTCCGCCTCCAGCTGTTTCAGGTGGGTCAGTTTATCGAGCATGGCTACTCACGAATGGCGATGTGTTTAGGCCGATGGCCGTGGACGAGACGGCACTCTAGCACAGCACCTTTGTCTAATCAGGAGCCTGGTTAGATCGAAACGATCTAGCTTTATGCCAGCAAAATAGACGCCCCGCGCCCATTAACGACCTCACGAAGCAGAGCCAGGCTCGACACAATGACCGGCGACAGTAATAACCGAGCAGCCCCCGCTAGGGAATCAAATGGCCGAAGGGGGCGGGCGGCTGCTGGGATACTCAGATGGGGTTGGGGCAATCGATAAACAGATGTTCAATCGCAAAGCGCCGGGCCAGGTAATCGCCCAGCGCCTGCACACCGTAACGCTCGGTGGCGTGGTGGCCGGCGGCAATAAAGCTGACGCCATTTTCGCGCGCGCTGTGGAAGGTCTGCTCTGAGGCCTCACCGGTTAAATACAGATCAACCCCGGCTACGATGGCCTGGTCGATATAGCCCTGACCGCCGCCAGTGCACCACCCCACGCGACGGATCATGCCCTCGCCCTCGACCAACAGCGGCTCACGCCCCAGCACCCGCTGCACATGCGCGGCAAAATCCTGCGCCGTCATCGCTTCAGCCAATGAGCCGATCAGCCCTACGGTGCGCAGATTATCGGGTTCCAGCGGCCCCTCAACAGTGATGCCCAGTTGCGCCGCCAATTGCACGTTATTGCCCACCTCAGGGTGGACATCCAGCGGCAGGTGATAAGCCAGCAAGCTGATGTCATTGCCCAGCAGGGTTTGTAGGCGGCGGCGTTTGATCCCGGTGACGCAGGCGTTCTCGCCCTTCCAGAAGTAGCCATGGTGCACCAGTACCACGTCGGCATCGGCCTCAACGGCAGCGTCGAGTAACGCCTGACTGGCGGTGACGCCACTGACGATACGCCGAACCTGCGGTCGCCCTTCTACCTGTAAGCCATTGGGGCAGTAATCGCTGATACGCGCGGCGTTAAGAAAGCGATCGGCTTCGTCCACCAGGGTCGTCAGGGCAATAGCCATAGAATGTCCTTAATCAAGCGTTATGAGACGCTGCTTTATTATCAGTAGCCTCTCTATAATGGCGCACCTTAAGGGCCGCACTTGCTGCCCTGCAACCCTCAGGATTGTTTCAATGCTCAAGGCCCTGCGTCCCTTCGGCTGGCCCCTACTGGTCGGTGTGCTCCTGGCACTGCTGATCATGCAGTATTTCCCGCAATGGGTCGGCTTGCCGGGACAGGACGTGCATGTGCGCCAGGCCCCGTTCTACAGCCGCATGCAGGAAGGGCCAGTGTCCTATGCCGAGGCCGTCACCACCGCGTCCCCGGCGGTCGCCAACCTCTACACCACCAAGTTCGTCAACAAGCCGACCCATCCGCTGTTCGAGGACCCGCAGTTCCGCAAGTTCTTCGGTGACAACCTGCCCAAACAGCGGCGCATGGAGTCGAGCTTGGGCTCGGCTGTGATCATGAGCCCGGAAGGCTACCTGCTGACCAATAACCACGTGGTCGCCGATGCCGACCAGATCGTGGTGGCGCTGAAAGATGGCCGCGAAACCCTGGCACGACTGATTGGCAGTGACCCGGAAACCGATCTCGCGGTGTTGAAAATTGACCTACCGGACCTGCCGTTTATCATTCTCGGCCGCTCGGACAACATCCGTATTGGCGACGTCAGCCTGGCCATCGGCAACCCCTTCGGCGTCGGCCAGACCGTGACCATGGGCATCATCAGCGCCACCGGGCGCAACCAGCTGGGCCTCAACACCTACGAAGATTTCATCCAGACCGACGCAGCGATCAACCCGGGCAACTCGGGCGGCGCGCTGGTGGATGCCTACGGCAACCTGGTGGGCATTAACACCGCGATTTTTTCCAAATCCGGCGGTTCCCAAGGCATTGGCTTTGCCATCCCGGTGAAACTGGCGATGGAGGTGATGGAGGCGATTATCGAGCACGGCCAGGTGATTCGTGGCTGGCTGGGTATCGAGGTGCAACCGCTGACCCCAGAGTTGGCCGAGTCCTTCGGACTGGAGGGCCGCCCCGGCATCATCGTGGCCGGCATCTACCGCGACGGCCCAGCACAAAAGGCCGGCCTGCAACCGGGCGATCTAATCCTCAGGATCGCCGGCGAAGCGGCCAGTGATGGCCGCAGCTCAATGAACCAAGTCGCACGCGCCAAGCCAGGCGAGCGGATCCGCATCGACATCCTGCGCAACGGCGAGCCTATGCAACTGACCGCCGAAATTGGCGTCAGACCACCCGTCAACGAAAACTAATCTGCCTTGCGCCCTGTCGCACCCAGCAGGCCGTAGAGCAGGCTCGCACACCTAAGGCGGATCGGGTAGGAGGCGGCCTCACGGCCGCCGTCCTCCCACACCACCGTGCGTACGGTTCCGTACACGGCGGTTCAGGCCATGCGGTTAAGCCGATTGATCGTATCCAGTATCGAGACCAGT
>Ga0180008_1000487_pt1 | contig 33041 bp, 38 predicted proteins | sample MM_PW_MetaG_FD_121121 | JGI IMG/M metagenome (GOLD analysis project Ga0180008, IMG submission 121121) | Groundwater microbial communities from the Aspo Hard Rock Laboratory (HRL) deep subsurface site, Sweden - MM_PW_MetaG | ecosystem: Environmental > Aquatic > Deep subsurface > Groundwater... | reverse complement strand
GATGGCCGTGGTAGCCAAATAGAGTCAATTGGTGGAGATTCAAAGGGATTCACGGAATTGGATGATATCTACTATTTTGCCAGAAAAATGTATAGAGCATTGAAATATCCTTTATCCAGAGTAACAGCGGGCCAAGAAAAAAGAGAGGCCGATATAACTTTTGGCGGAAGCCAAACAAGTGAAATAACAAGAGATGAAATTAAATGGGCCAAATTTTTAGAACGTCAACAAAGAAAATTTGCCAAAGACCTTTTAAAATTATTTCTCATTCACTTAGATTTAAAAGGCTTAAAAAAATTATATGGATTAAGCGAAAAAAATATTCAAATATGGATGAACTATCCATCAGAATACCGAGAACAAATGTCACAGAATTTCTTGGAGACCAGATTTAATAATTACTCAACCTTAGCGGATAGAACAGAATTTTCCACCTATTACCTTATGAGAAAATACTTAAAATGGACCGATGAAGAAATCATGGAAAATGTTAAGGATATGGAAAAAGATAAAAAATTAGGACTGAAACCAGACGAAGAAGGTGAATCTGGTGGAAGCGGATATGAGGAAGAACCAGAACCAAAGGATGAACCGGAAGAAAAACCGGAACCAAAGGATGAACCAGAAGAACAAAATGGATAATATATAAAGGAGGACAGGGTTAGCTACCTTGGTTAATTGCCTCGATTAATTAACCTCACTCCTATAACAAAAACCAATTGAGGAGGTAAAGTTATAAAGATTTGTTGGGATAACTTGGAAAGACTTAGATACAGTAGAAAAACGGGTAAATGGTATAAAAGAAACTGTACTTACTTATATTATGAAAATTGTTTGTTATGTGATGAACCATATTTTTCATCGGTATATAGTAAATATTGCGGTAGATCATGTTCCCTAAGTGGTAAGAGGCATCCAATGTATGGTAAAAAACATACAAAAGAAACACGGAAAAAGATGTCTATTAAACAATCCAAAACAAATAATCCTAACTGGAAAGGTGGCGTTGAAAAGAAAAATTTACCTCTGTATATAACCTTTGGACCTCAATTAGAATTATATGAGAAAACCAGAAAAACTAATGATAAATATCCATTATTAGAAGTTAAATGTGCCTATTGTGGTAAATGGTTTTTACCGAAAAAATCTGAAGTTAGGAGAAGAATACAATCTTTATTAGGGCAGTTGAATGGTGAATGTAGATTATATTGTTCTGAAGGATGTAAAGAAAATTGTCCTATATATTGGACACAAACAAGATATAAATATCAGGAAATAAATGGAACCTCCAGAGAGGTCCAGCCGGAATTAAGGCAAATGGTACTTGAACGTGATAACTATAAGTGTATAAAGTGCGGATCTGATAATTCATTACACTGTCATCATTTAGAAGGTATTAGATGGAATCCATTAGAATCAGCCGATATGGATGGTTGTATAACGGTTTGTAAGGATTGCCATAAAAAAATCCATCAGAAGGAAAGTTGTGGATATAATGATATGAAATGTATTTAAATAAAGGAGGAATAACATGGGAATTATTATAGCATTTGTAGCGGGTATAACGGTATCATCAGTAGTTTGGTTTTTTGTATGGAGAAATAACAAAAAACTACTTGAAAACGCGGTCAATAAGGTAAACGGGTATGTAAACAAAACAGGATTATAAGGAATTTAATATAAAAAATATAAATATATACAAGGAGAATAAATAATGCCAGTAGATAAAGAAAAAATAAAAGCCGCTTTAGATTCCTTTGAAGAGGATTCCTTTACGGATGCTAAAGATATTTTAAAAGGTGAAATATCTAAGCATAGAGATGGTTGGCTTAAAGATAAACTGGAATTACAGAATGATATAAATCCAGTAAAAAACGAGGAGTAAAACATAAGGAGGACAGAGGGTAGCTCCCTTGGTTAATTGCCTCGATCAATTAACCTTACTCCTATAACAAAAAACCAATCGAGGAGGTAATATTATGAAAATTTGTTGGGATAATTTGGAAGGACTTAGGTATAGTAAAAGGACAGGTAAGTGGTATAAAATAACAAAAAAGGGAAAAACATCAAACGCATATCATTATGTGGAAGAATGTGAAACTTGTAAAGAGCCATTTTTAATGTTTATAAACAATAAGGGCAGGTTTTGTGATAATAAATGTTCAAAAAAAGGTAAAAATAATCCATTTTATGGTAAAAAACATTCTCAAAAAACAATTGAAAGTTTTAGAAAAAGAATAGTCACAAACGAAACACGAAAAAAGATGAGTAAATCAGCAAAGGAGAAAAACCTCACAGATTTACATAAATTGAATATATCAAAAAGTATGAAAAAATTAAGGCAAGATCCTTTATCTATTTTTAATACTAAAGAGTATAGAAAAAAATTATCCGTAAATAATTGTATGAAAAACAAAGATGTTGTTGAAAAAGTTATAGATAGTAAAAGAAAAAATGGAACTATAAATCATTCCGAAGAAACTAAAAGAAAAATGAGTAAGGCAAAAAGTAATAGGTATACAGGAAAATGTATACCATTATATAATACCTATGCACAACAAATAGAATGGTGTGAACCTGTTAGGAGAAACCAAAAAGATCCTAATGTTTTGGAAATTAAATGTACCTGGTGCGGAAAATGGTTTGTACCTATACTTATCATGGTAAAACATAGAATACAATCTATTAAAGGTAATTATAAAGGAGAAAACCGTTTCTATTGTTCGGATGGATGTAAACAGAATTGTCCTATTTATGGCAAAAAACCTGTAACGTTAATGAAAGAAGATGCAATAAGAGCAGGAAGACTATCATGGCTTGAATTAAACCGTGAGGTCCAACCACAATTAAGGCAAATGGTGTTTGAAAGGGATGGATGGAAATGTATTAAATGTAAATCTACTGAATCATTACACTGTCACCATATAGAAGGTATTAGATGGAATCCTTTGGAAAGTGCTGATGTTAATGGTTGTATAACGGTTTGTTCAGACTGTCATAAGGAAATCCATCAAAAGGATGGATGTAAATATAATGATATGAAATGTAAGGAGATATAAAATGGCAAAACTTATAACGGAAACAAGTTATGATTTTGAAATAACAGAATCTAAAACTAAAGGACACCATATTGTTGGTATTTTTAGCTCCGCGGAAGTTGAAAATAATAATAAAAGGAGATATAAAAAGGATATATTGGAAAGAGAAACCAAAAAATTAGAAGAAAAACTCTTAAATAAAAGGCTTTTCGGAGAATTAGGACATCCTCAAAATCCTGAAATAAATTTGGATAAGGTAGCAATATTAACCACAGATTTACAATGGAAGGGTAGCGATTTATATGGTAAAGCCAAAATACTAGACACCCCTATGGGAAACATCGCTAAAACTTTAGTGAAAGAAGGAAATCTTGGTATATCTTCTAGAGGACTGGGAACCGTGTCGGAAGAGGGGTATGTAAATGAAGATTTCCAGCTCCTTACATATGATTTAGTTTCAGATCCTTCAAATCCCGGGAGCTGGATCAATGGTATATTGGAAGGACAAGAATTCATAATGCCAGGAACGAAAAAACCAGAACCTACCATGGATGAGGCCAAGGAATATTTAGAAAAAAGAATTTGGCAAGTATTAGAAAACATAGGCTAAAAACACGAAAAACAATAGTAGTTTTTATAAATAATAGTATAGAATATAATTAGGAGGAAAATCAATGGATAAACTTTTGGAAATGTTAGGTGTTGGTAAACTTGATGAAGCCGCACAAACAAAGATAAAAGATAAATTACAAACAATTATAGAAGTAAAAGCAAAAGAACTTTCTCAAAATAGTCTCAAAGAAGAAAAAGAAGCCCTTATTGAGACCTATGAAACAAAATTTGAGGAATATAAAGATGAAATTACTTCAAAGTTTAGTAATTTTCTTGACTCTGTTATAGATGAAGAAATGGTAATTCCTGAAAAAATTCAAGAATATGCCAGAAAGGGTGAATTGTATGATGATTTGATTGAACAATTTAAAATTAGATTATCAGTTGATCAAGGACTTTTAGATGAGGAAGTTAAAGGATTATTGAAAGAAGCGAAAGATGAAATCGTTTCACTCCGTAGTGACCTTGATAAAAAAACAGCCAAAGAACTTGAATTAATGCAAGATGCACAAGAAATGGCATCCGAACTTTACATTAAAGAAAAATGTGAAGGTCTTACTGAAGTACAAAAAGAAAGAGTCTATTCAATCTTAGAAGGTATTACTGATAAGGAAGAAATAGATAAAAAATTTAACGTCATCGTTGAAAAAGATGAAGAAGATGAGGACGATAATAAAAAAGACGAGGACGAGGACGAAGACGAGGACAAAAAGAAAGATGAAGGAAAAGGTCATGTAAATGTTGATGATAAAAATAATCTCAACGAAAATGACGATCCTTTTAAAGAGTTCGTGAGAAAAACTTATCTCAAGGTACTCAAAGAAAACAAGATATAAAGAGAGGAGGAGAAAAAACAATGGACGTAAAACAACTTATTGAAAAGTGGTCCGAAGTAATTGATGAAGGAAATCCAATTGCTAATGAACGTATTAAAAAAGCGACCGCCATCATGTTGGAAAACGAGCATAATTATTTAGTTGAAGCAGGAACATCTTGGAGTGGATCCCATTTAGGAACCACAACAGGTACAGGTAGTTATACTACCTCAGGTGTATTTGATAAGATTGCCGTACCTATGGTACGAAGAACTTTCCCTGAATTACTTGCCCATCAAATAGTAGGTGTTCAACCAATGACAGGACCTGTTGGTCTTGCATTTGCTTTAAGATTTACTGGTGGCACAACTAATCTAACTTATGCTGCTGATACTGGTGTAGAACTTGGTTATAATACCATAGATAACTTCTATTCTGGCACCGGCACATATAATGCTACACCTTCAGGTACAGGTATGGCTACAGCATCCGGTGAAGCCTTAGGTTCAAATACAGGTACAGCTGGTACAGTAGGTAGTGATATTGGTCTTGGTATCGGAACAGCCGCAGCCAACCATATCAAAGAAGTAAACATGACAGTAGAAAAAGCACAAGTAGAAGCCGCAACACGTAAGTTAAGAAGTCGTTGGTCTCTTGAAGTTGCTCAAGATTTGAAAGCTATGCACGGTCTTGACCTTGAAGAAGAAATGATGGATATTCTAGCGTACGAAATTACGGCTGAAATTGACCGTGAATTAGTTTATAGGATCGATAGTGTAGCTACAAGTTCAACATGGAACTATACAGCATCGGGTTCCTATAAAGGTCGTTGGGAAATGGAAAGATATCGTGAACTTTATCATTTTATGATCCGTAAGTCTAATGAAATTGCAAGATTGACAAGACGTGGTTCAGCTAACTTTGTTGTTGCTGATCCTGACTGTTCAGCGGTTCTTGAATCATTGGCTGACTTCACAATTGCTCCAGTTCCATCAGATGTAACAACAGCGGTAACGGGTGTTGCAAGACTTGGATCTCTTGGTGGTAGAATGACTGTATATCGTGATACGTTTACATCAACGGATCAAATGATATTAGGATACAAAGGGCCAAGTGAGTACGATACAGGAATTATTTACTTGCCTTATATCCAATTATTGGCCGCAAGATCAACATTTGAAGACTCATTCCAACCATCAATTGGACTGATGTCCAGATATGCTATCCACAGCCATATCTTTGGGGCGGCAAATTATTATCAAAAGATCACGGTTACAAATTTACCAAGCTAACAACCCGGTAAAAATACTGTATAATAAAAATTGAGGGGGCCTTCTTTTGAAGGCCCTTTCTTATTAGTCACGTCTCATAACAAATTTATAATTACCACAATCCCATATCTTATACCAATCATCCATAGGATTAAATATATCTAAAATACGTTTATATTCCTTATAAAAAGACTTCTGGTAAAAATACCAACAGTTTGGTTCTGTATCTTCTAATTCTTCAAAACTCATTTTTCTATATAGATTTCCATTACTCCATCTTTTATCAACAAAAGAGTAAATCTCATTCCATTCATAATTCCTTTTAAAGTATTCCAATAATTTTTCTGCTATACCAGTTATATTACAAGAAGTTGAAAACTTATTTAATTCCCATATATCAGATTGTTCTTGTTTAGTAAAAGTCATTACAGCCACCAATTTATTTTCATGGTAGGCTCCTAATCTTATTGAAGACGTAATATATCCTTGGATATGAAATTTATCAATGAATATCTTTGCCTCTGTTGTTTGTACGGGATATATTTTACATTTCCTTGCATATATTTTTCCATCGGAACCTTTGTTTAATATATGTTTTAATTTATTTTTCACAACATTTTTTTTCTTATACCATTCATCCTCAAATATAGTTATAAGTCTGTAACCTTTTTCCTTACACATATTAAATTTATTTAAGTGATAATTTTTGTCCTTACCTTTTTGTTCTGAATGCCAAAATAAACCACAATATTCTATTGCTAATTTTTTTGAAGGAATAACTATATCTAACTCTAATGGTTTGATAATTATTCTATCATTTGTTATCATGTCACTGGCCAAACTTTGGATATAGTTTTGTATTTCATATTCTCCTTTTGATATATGAGATGAACATTTTCCACATCTATGTCCTAATATCCAATTTGACCATGTTATATGGTGTTTATGTCCTAAAGGACATATATAGGGCATTTTTATGGCATTATTAATATAATCTTCTTCATTTATAAGAAGAGTATATCCTTCTTCACTAAAAGAATTTTGTATTTTACTAAACATAACCTTTTGACACTTATTACATCTTATACCACTGTTCCATCTACCCATAGAAGTTTTAAATTTATGGCCTCTTTTACACTCTATTTCTATGTTATGTCCTACATTCCCTCTTTCTGATATAGTAGTTAATAATTTAAAACCTTCCTTTTCTATAATCTCTTTTATTTCATTATAAGATATTTTATTATGGATAGTTTTTCTTCTTGTTCCATCATCTTGGTCCCATGCTTTTTTACAGGCTTTTTGTAACACTTCACTCATATGTTTCCTGTGTTCAGGATCCTTCCATTTCTTTTTAGATGCCTGTGATTGTTTTTCCTTCACATCAGGTCTATTGGCAGTATGTTTATTTCTACAGGGTCTACAGAATTTACCGGATTTTTGTTGATTATAATTCCTGTATGCTTGTAATATACCTATGCCACACTTTTCACAAATAAACCAAATTTTCTTATGTGATCCATTACTTAATTCTTTTATATTACCAAAATCTTCACGCCTTATAATCATATCAAATACTCCTGTATATCTACTCATTAAGCCTATTTATATCATAAAACATATAATTTGTAAATATAAAATAAATAATTTACAAATACCTGAAAATATAGTACCATACCTAATATGAATATAAAACATGAAAAAAATTTAGAAGAAATTAGAAATTTCTTGGATGAAAATGATATAGATTATAGCACCGAATTATCAAATTTTTGTCTATGGTATAATAACCCAGGTGGAAAACGTAAATATGAAATAGAATATGTTCCGTCAGAAAAATATCCAATTTCATATCCTAAATACAATATTGAAGGTGTAAATAAAAAACATTTTTTTGATTTAAGTTATGAGGCGGAACAAAATAATTCATTCAAACTATGGATTAAAGATTTTGAATGGAATGATCCTAAAAAAAAGGATGTTCTAAAGTCTTATATATTACATGCGGCACACAAAACACCCAATAAGTTTTATGCTAGAGATTGTGTAGTGGTAGAAGTTAATAATCAAGAGGCCAGATCATTTGAAGAAGTGAATTGTTTTTATGGAAAAAGAGGTGCAAGTTTAAATTTGGGTTTACGTTTGAAAAAAAATAAAAATGGTTTACATGGCGGTGCATTATTAATGTTATATACATTTGGTAAAAATTTTTTTGGTAAGGAAGATAATATCGTAGAAGTTATTAGAGTTGGCACTATAAAATTTTCCTATGTTATGGGTGGTTCATCTAAATTACTTAAACATTTTATAAAGAACCATAGAAGAATTAAAATAGGTAAAAATATTGTTAAGGTGGATTATTTGAAATTCTATTCCGATTATGATCATAACTTAGGTGGTAGTATGGATAAATTAGGGTTTGAATTTAAATGTTATTCAGAAGGTGGGTTTATTAATTATTGGATAGAAAAAAATAAAATTAAAAATAGAGAACCTATGAACCATAAGTGGGTTATGGAACAAATGAAATTGGGTAAAGTTCTTGCTGTCCCAAATGCCGGAGTTAAGGTATTCATTTTAAATTTACAAAATATAAAAGAAGAAGAAAAAAAATCCAATCACACAAATATATGGTTCCATTCCTATAAATAAGTTTACATATAAATAAAAATAATATGTAATTATAAAATATAAGAAGTTTAGTGGAGAAATTATGTCGGATATAGATAGAGACACATTATCGGAGGAGTTCAATTTAGATCCCACCAATAGGATTGAAGTATTGGGACCAGAAGAAACATTTGAAAGCGAATTTGAAGATTCAGAAGATCCTAATAAAATCCTTATAGATAATATAGATAGAGCCAATAGAATGTTGGACCAAGTAGAAGAAGAACTATTAAATGGTAATTTCTCCGCCAGATTAGTTGAAGTGGCAGGACAGCTTATAAACACTGTTACCAACTCAAGTAAGGAAATATTAACAAGCGAAAACTATAAAAAATATTTACATATAAGAAAAAAAATGTTATTATTACAGAAAGAGAAAATAAAATTATTAGAAAATAAAAAAACAGGTAGAAACACATTGTTAATAACCGATAGAGAAAGTATATTAAGTATTATCAATAAAGATGGAGCCCAAAAATTATTAGAAAGGAATTAATCAATGGAAAATTTTTTTGATGTAATAACAAAACAAAAAGAAGGCAAAGAATTAAATTTATGGTCAGGAACAATGATTGATTATCTTTATAAGGTTAAAGAAAATCCCGAAATTGCAACATTTGCACCTGGTCGTATATATAATATGATTATGAAACATGGTACTAAACCTGTTAATACTTCATTAAAAACGAAGGGGTATGATGACCTCGTAAGTTATAACTTTTTTAATGAAAAGATTTATGGCACACTCGAAGCCATACATGACCTTATGAGATTTCTTAAAGCATCGGCCAGACGAACTGAAACCGGTAAAAGAATTTTTATTATGGTTGGTCCTGTGGCCTCAGGCAAAAGTTCAATTGCGTCTCTTATCAAAAAAGGGTTGGAGATGGATAATACACCTAAATTTACAATTACTGGCTGTCCTTTACATGAAGAACCATTACATCTTATTCCTGATATTGATAGATCTTTTTGGGAAGATAAATTGAAGGTAAGAATTGAAGGAACACTTTGTCCTGTATGCCAGAGAATGATTGATGTTGAATACACTAATAAGGAAGGTATTATAGCTTGGGAAAATGTTCCTGTAGAATCCTTTATATTCTCAGAGCAAAAACGGAAAGGTATAGGGACCTTTCAACCGAGCGACCCGAAATGTGTTAAATGGGATACATATTTATTTTCAAACGAAGGAATGCTTACATTTGAAGAATTACAAGAAACAGCACAATCCGACAATGATGAATTTGTTCCGCTGGAAATTGGTATATCTGGTACCAATGGTAATGAATTAACATCACATTTCTATAATAATGGAATACAAGAAATCATCAATATTAAAACAAAACTTGGATATGATATATCCGCAACTCCCGTCCATCCATTACTTACAATGATTGATGGTAAATTAGAATGGAAAGAAACAAAAGATATTGAAATTGAAGATGTTGTTGTTTTACAAAGAAGACAAAAGTTGTTTGGTAATAAAATTGACCTACCTGAATTTGTATATAATGGTCCTGAAAGTAGAGGTAAAAATAAGAATATTACATTCCCAAGTATTTTAACACCAAAATTATCAAAACTCTTAGGTTATATGGTATCTGAAGGTTCAATTGGTGAAAAGGCTTATTACTTCGGTAATAAAAATATGGATATTATAAATGATTTTAATCAATGTTTCAAAGAAACCTTTTCCATTGATACATATAATTATAATAGAGGTAATGATTATATATCAGTATGTAATTGGTCATCAAAACTTTCATCATGGTTACTAAATGTGTGTGGTATTAAAAAAGGTGCTTATAATAAGGACATTCCAAAAATTATAAGAACCTCAACCAAGGAAAATATATTAAGTTTCTTAGAAGGATTATTTTGGGGCGATGGTACAATATCTTCCAGACACACATTAAAGAGTAATAGATTTAAATACGATTCTGCCTCAATAACATTAGCAAAACAAGTTCAAATGATGTTAATGAATTTTGGCATTGTTTCTGCGTTAAAGAAAAAAATCATAGATAAAAAATTTACTTGTTATTCAGTTATTGTTACTGGTGATGATGTACTTGATGTACTTGAATTAATACCATCTTTAAAAAATAAAAAAACCGATGATGGAGAATTTATTAGTAAGCGTTATCATAGTAATTGGGATAGTGTGCCGAATATACAACCTTTATTTTCTGATATATTTGGTAAAATAAAAGATGTTCATGGTCCTATATATAAAATTAAAGACCTTATAAAATTTGAGAGGTATAAATCATATTCTGATTCATGGTCAAGAAATCCAAGAAAATCTACTGTTTTGGAATTTGTTGATGTAGCATCGAAATTTATTGGTTTTGATGAATCACTAGAAACTCTTAAATCATATGCGGATGGTAATCTTATATTTTTAAAAGTTGAAAATATTGAATTACAGGAACCCGACCAAGTTTATGATTTAACGGTTCCAGGAACACATTCGTTTTGTGCAAATGGTTTTGTTAATCATAATAGTCAGGACATAACAGAACTTATTGGCCGTGTAAATATGACAAAAAGTGCTAGATGGGGTGAAACGGATCCAAGGGCATTTGAATTTAATGGAGAGATGCATGTAGCTAATGGTGGTTTAGTTGAATATGTTGAAATTCTAAAAGCCGATACAAAATTTCTATATGTTCTTATTTCTGCGGCACAGGAACAAGTTATTAAATCCCCTGGTTTTCCACAAGTATATGTTGATGAAGTTATTCTTTCACATACTAACCAAAGTGAATTTGATAAATTCAAATCAAACAAGGATAACGAAGCCATACATGACCGTATGTATAAATGTAAGGTTCCTTATAATTTAAGAGTGGATGATGAAATTAAAATTTATGAAAAAATGATTAGAGAATCTGATTTTAAAGGAATCCATATAGCGCCTCATACTCTAAAAATTGCGGCACAATTTGCAATTTTAACGAGATTAACAGCGTCACCGAGAGTCACATCACTTATAGAAAAAATGAAACTTTATAATGGTGAAATGACCGAAAGTTTCAAAAAACAAGAAATGGATATTAAAAGTCTTATAGAAGAAGGAAGAAAAAATGGAGAAGGTATGTTTGGTATTTCTCCAAGATTTGTTATCAATGCACTAAATGTAGCCTTTGCGTCAAAGGAAGATAAAAATTGTATCAATCCAATTGATACAATAAGATCACTAAAACAAAATTTTGATCATCACATTGGAATAAGTGAAGAAGATATAACGAGTGCAATCAATATGTTGGAAGGTGATAAAGATTCTGTTGCCAAAGAATTTAAAGAAATAGCTAAAAAAGAAGTAAACATGGCATTTTTATATGCCTATGAAGATCAAGCCCAGGCTTTATTTTCTAGATATATGATAAATGCCGATGCGTTTTGTAGGAAAGATAGAATAATAGATAGTATAACAGGAGAAGATGGCCCTCCTGATGAAAAACTAATGAGGTCCATTGAAGAAAGGATTCAAGTTCCTGAGAATTCCAAGGAAATGTTCAGGAGAGAAATCTTTGTCCATGAATCCAGCGTTTTAAGAAATGGCGGAACATTTGATTATAAAAGTTATGATCCTATTAGAGATGCAATTGAAAAAAAACTTATGAAAGACCTTAAAAATGTAGTTAGTCTTTCTATAGGTGATACAACCACAACAAACCCAAAAGCACAAGAGAAAAGAAACGGCGCACTAAATACCCTTATAAATGATAAGGGTTATTGTAAACACTGTGCTAATATATTACTTACCTTTATAGGTGAAGTCCTGCGCCGAGAAGGTTAAGAATAGGAAGTTCAAAAGAATAGCTGATAAACATAAATACCTCCAGAAAGAAAAAAATCTGGAGGTATTTTTTTGTGGTAATATGTTGGGATAATATAGAGTGTTTAAGGTTTAATAGTAAAACGGGTAAATGGTATAAAGATAAGTACAAACACGGTAAAAGAATCAACACAAATTCTTATGAAATGAGTGAAAATTTCTGTAAAGTATGTGGAAATGAATACCTATTCTCCACTGGTAATAAAAATATTTGTTGTTCCTTATCATGTAATGTAAAATATAAAAACTCAATATATGGTATATCAGAAGAAACAGCAAAGAAAATAAGTAATACAAAGAAAGGCATACCTGTCCATTCAGAAGAAGAAAAAAAAAGAATGAGTGAACGGATGAAAAAGAGAGTTGGTCCTTTAAATTCTAATTGGAAAGGTGGACACAGAACAGAAAAGAAAAAAATTTATGACAGTAAAGAATATAAAGAATGGAGAAAATCAGTTTTTAAGAGAGATAATTGGACTTGTAATTTTTGCGGACAAAAAGGTTATAAACTAGAAGCTCACCATATAAAAATGTTCAGTAAATATCCAGAATTAGTTTTTGAGGTTTCTAATGGCATAACTCTTTGTAAAAAATGCCATCAAACAATGGTAAACAATAAAGAACACCTTTTTGAAGACTTATTTACTAAAATACTATGTTTACAAACCTCACAAATTTTAGTATAATAATTCCTATAAAAATAAATAAAAATAATTTCAGAAGTGGTTCCAAATATAACAATATATAAATTATAAAGGAAAAATTATGAGTAATTATAGAATACTTAAAATTCCAGGTGAAACGGAAGAAGATACTTATTATACAATTCAAAAGAAAAAATATTTTATTACAGATATGAGAACCACTTTTTTTGGATTTAAACAACTTTATCAAGAAGATTATACATGGGAAGATATTACTACTTATATTGGAGAACACATGTCTATGGAAATTTTTGAAATTAAAGAATATACTAATATTGATAATACAGTAAAAGCTATATTTGAATTTATAGAAGAAGATGAAAGGATGGAATAAATGGCAATTATTGACCACCGTGATTGGGGTTTAAGCGGACGAGGTATAAAAGATGCTCAACGCCATCGTGATAAAATAGATGATGCTATCCGTAAGAATGTTAGGGACGTCATTGCAGAAGAATCAATTATAACAAGTAAAAAAGGCAGGAAAGTCCGTGTGCCTGTTAAGGGATTAAAGGATTATAGGTTTACTTATGGAAATAAATCAAATGGTGGTATTGGGCAAGGCGATGGAAAAGAAGGAGATATAATCAGTTCTAAAGATAAAAATGGTAAACCTGGTAAACCTGGTAATGAAAAAGGTGAATTTTATATGGAGACGGAAGTTGATATTGACTACCTTATAAAAATCATGTTTGAAGATTTGGGTCTTCCATGGATAGAAGAAAAATCCAAAGCCATGCAACTCATACCTAAAGGCTGGAAATTTGAAACCATTTCTAAAAAAGGTATATTTCCAAGGATACACAAAAAGAAAACAATGATGGAAGCTATAAAAAGAAATATAGCTTATATGTATGTGGTTATGAACGAAACTGATTGTAATGAAGAAAATGCCAAACGTGCCCTTACACAATCTAATAACGATATTAATGAAGCCATTTCAATTATAAAAGGAAATAAGCTAACAATTGATGAAAGTTATTATGTTATTGACGATGATGATTTAAGGTATAAACAAATAGATAGGGCCACGGAAACACATAGTAATGCCGTTGTTATTGCCATGATGGATACTTCAGGATCAATGACAAGAGAGAAAAAATATTTAGCTAGATCAATGTTATTCTGGATGAAAGAATTTTTACATAAAGTATATGAAAATGTGGAAATTCGTTTTATTCAACATACAACAGAAGCTAGTATTGTCGATGAAGAAACATTTTTTAACAGAGGAGAAAGTGGTGGAACATACTGCCATACAGCATTTGATTTAGCAAATAATTTAATTGAAAATGAATATCCTATAAGTGAATGGAATATTTACTGTATGTATATTTCCGATGGTGAAGATTTTGATTCTCCGAAAACATGTATAAGTATCAAAACCATGCTAGATAAAAAAATCAATATGTTAGGATATAGTGAAATTCTTATAGAAGATGGATTTTTTGGTAACAGAACATTATTACAAGATATCGTAAATAACTGGAAATTTAAAAAAACCAACCTTGACGATACTATATTTTTAAGAAATGATGAAAATAGGTTTCTGATATCAGTAATAAAAGATAAAAAACATATATGGCCGTCCCTTCGTCATTTTCTTTTTGAACCAACTAAAAAAAGTATAATATGAAGTTAACAGATAATAAAATATTAGAATTGGAATATAATCAAATAAAAAAGAAATGGTATAAACGAAAAAACGGTAAAATAACACAAACATTTATATTGAAAAATTCTTGTAAAAATTGTGGTGATCCATTTTTAGCTAATATACAAGTTAAAGGTTTATATTGTAATATTTTCTGTCAAAATTCTGGTAAAAATAATCCAATGTATGGTAAGAAAAGGCCTGATATAACAGGTAATAAAAATTATAATAAAAGGCCAGAAGTTAGAAAAAGAAGAAGTGAAATGATGAAAGGTGATAAAAATCCATCTAAAAGACTTGATGTTAAGAAAAAATTAAGTCTAAAACTATCAGGTAAAAATAATCCATCTTATAACGGAGGATACGCCAAAAAAAATATACCAGCATATAATGTTTATAAAGATAAAATTGGTTATTTTGAACCTGTCAAAAGGAACCAAGAAGATCCAAATATATTGGAAGTAAAATGTACCTGGTGTGGAAAATGGTTTATACCAACCTTATCAAAAGTATGGAATAGAATACAATCAACAGAAGGAAAAATGTCAGGTGAATGTAGATTTTATTGTTCTGATGGATGCCGCCATAATTGTCCTATATGGAATAAATCACCGGAACAGTTGATAAAGGAAGATGCTGTAAAGATTGGAAGACTACCCTGGTTAGAGTTAAATCGTGAAGTCCAACCTGAGCTTAGGAAAATGGTGTTCAAACGAGATGGTTATAAATGTATTAAGTGTAGGTCTAATGAGTCATTACATTGTCACCATGTGGAAGGAATTAGGTGGAATCCATTAGAATCGGCCGATATAGATGCTTGTATAACGGTTTGTTCGGATTGTCACAAGGAAATCCATAAGAAGGATGGTTGTGGATATAATGATATGAAATGTAAAATAGAAAGGATTGAATAATGACCAAACAAGAACTCCAACGATTAATAAAAATTGAAGGTAGGATTGTAAAAATTGCTAAAAAACACGGATTAGAATTTCATCAGGTGGAGTTCGATGTAGTACCTCCACAAAAAATGATGGAAATAATGGCCTATAGACTTCCAACTAATGTAAATAATTGGAAATATGGCAGAGATTATGAAAGGCAAAGAACAATTTATGAACATATGGACGCCGGACTTCCATATGAAGTTGTTATAAATTCTGATCCTGCCAGGGCATATTTAATGAACTCAAATACACTTGCCGTACAAGCACTTGTTATGGCACATGTTTATGGTCACGCCGCATTCCATACAATGAATAAACACCACGAAAGAACTCGTGGTGATATCTTGGATTATATGTTGGATGTATCTAAACGGATAGAGAAATATGAAAAACTCTATGGTATTAATGAAGTTGAAAAAATTATAGATGCCGGCCATTCAATTCAATTCCATTCTTCTCCTTTTGAAAGTTCAGAAACAGAAACAGACAGAAGAAAAAGGGTATATGAACAAAAAAGAAGAAAAACCATTGATAAACCAGTATCAGATTTCGGTGATATATCCGATGTGGGTAATATAAAACAAGAATATGGCGAAGATATGCACCTATATAACCAAAAATTATTAAAATCATTGGAACTAAAAACACCTGTAGAACCAACAGAAGATTTATTGAGATACATAATTGATAATTCTTCTGTATTAACTGAATGGCATAAAGATATTCTGGAAGCCTTGAGAGTGGAAGGACAACATTATTGGCCAACAATGAGAACCAGGTTTATGAATGAAGGTTTTGCCACCTATTTCCACGAAATTATAATGAACGAATTATTTGAAGAAGGCGACTTAACTACAAGTGAACATTCGCAATATAACTATTCAAATTCACTTGTACAAGCAATGAATCCCATATCTTTGAATCCTTACAATATAGGAAATGCAATGTGGAAAGATATTGTTGATAGATGGGATAAAGGCAAGTATGGATTTGAATATGATAACTGTGAAAATTATAATTTGAAAAAAAATTGGGATACCAAAGAAATGAATGGCAGGAAGAAAATGTTTGAAATTTTAGACTCATATACTGATTGGTTCTTTTTTCAAAATTTTCTAACACCTAAACTAATAAATGAATTAAAACTATATGTGTATGTAAAACAAGAAGATTGGGAAAAAAATGAATGGATTATTACTGGGCATGAAGCAAAAGAAATGGCACAAATAATTATAAGTAGTTTTTCCCATAGTGGTATTCCACAAATAGAAATCACCAATGGTAATGGTAATAACAAAGGAGATTTAATATTAAACCATAAATGGCAAAATATTGATTTAAATTCATTATATGCAACAGAAACAATGAAACATATTTACAATCTTTGGGGTAGATCAATATTTCTAGAAACAAAAGTTCTCGATAAAGATTATATGTATATGGTAAACGATAAAGATATTAAATCTGGATTTTTACAAATAAAATAAAAAGAATAAATTTACAAAATAAAACCCACTACATAAATATGTGTAGTGGGTTTTTTAGGTTTCCCGCATGAAATAATTATTAATGGAGAAGTTGAAATGCCAATTAAATACGACCAATATGTAAAACGTCCAAGAGAAGAATTAGAATACACAGAGGAACAAATAATAGAACTACAAAAATGCCAACAAGACCTATACCATTTTATAAAATATGTAAAAATAATAAATCCTGATAGAGGTGAAATTCCTTATGAACCATATGATTTTCAATTAGAATTATTTAATGATTTTTTAAATAATAGGTTTTGTATATCCTTATGTGCGCGGCAAGTAGGTAAGTGTTCTGGAGGAAATACTAAAATAAAAATCCGAAATAAAAAAACAGGTAAAATGGAAAACATTTCCATTGAAAATTTCTTTAATAAATTCAAAATCAACACGTAATTTTTCTGTCTCTAGTATAAATATATAATGAATAATAAAATACTGGAGGATGAAAAATGAAATGTAAAATATGTAATAAAGAACTAACCGAATTATCATTAAAAGTTCATGTTAAAAAACAACATAGTTTAACATTTAGGAATTATCAAATAAAATTTGGAGAAATAAAATTACCTAAATGCCTATATTGTGAAAAACTTTTAGAAGACATGCATCCTAATGTAAAATTCTGTAATAATATATGTAAATTGAATCACTCTAAAGAGAAAAAATATGGAAATATAAAAGATATACCAACATGTAAAATATGTGGTATGAAAAGTTTAAATCTTACGACCCATGTAAATAAATTACATAATCTATCAATACCAGAATATATGAAAAAATACAACCTATCAAAACTTGATGTCTTCCATCAATCCTATCTAGATAAATTAGGTTTAGAAGGAGAAAAAAATCCTGCCTTCAATCATGGAGGAAAATATTCACCATTTAGTAAAAATTTTATATATTATGATGAAAAAAAAAGACAAGAAGTAATAAAGAAAGCAAATGAAAATCGGACCTATAATACCAGGATAGAATATTACCTTGAAGAAGCACAAGCCAATTATGATTTAGCTGATTGGTTATTGAAGCAAAGGCAATGTACCTTTTCCAAAGAAATATGTATAGAAAAATACGGCAAAGAAAAAGGATTGAAAGTTTGGAAAGATAGACAAGATGGATGGCAAAATACACTAAAATCCAAACCACAGGAAGAAATTAATAGAATCAATAGGAACAAAACAACAAAAAATTATCACAGTATATACATTTCAAAACCTGAAAAAGAATTACAGAAGTTATTAAAATGTAATAAACAAATTGATATATCTGGATATAAATTTGATTTAGGCAGAGGTAAAAAATTAATAGAATATAATGGTGATTATTGGCACTGTAATCCTAAAATATATCCATCTGATTATTATCATGAATTAATAGACATGACTGCTAAAGAAAAATGGAGCAGAGATAAGAAAAAAATAGATTATGCCAAGTCTAAAGGATATGATGTATTGGTAATATGGGAAAAAGATTACAAATCTGATCCTCAAAAAGTCATAGGAGAATGTATGGAGTTTATAAATGGAGCAACCTAAAAGAAAATTTGAAGCTATATATGATGTGGAAGATTATGAAATATTAACGGATACAGGATGGAAAAATATAAAAAAAGTTTGTGAAACTATACCTTACAATGTTTATAAACTATCCTTAGAAGATGGAAAATATTTAGAATGTGCCGATGACCATATTGTCTTTTCAGAAGATGAGGAAATATTTGTAAAAGATGTGGAGATAGGTCAAAATATAGATACCATCAATGGCCCAATACCAACATCATCAATAGAAAATATAAACAAAATAGAAAATATGTATGATATACAGGTAGATGGTAAAAAATATTATAGCAATGATATATTATCCCATAATACCACCTGTGTTGGTATATATGCACTTTGGTATGCAGTATTTAACAATAATAAATCTATAGGTATTGTTTCTAATAAAGAATCTAGTGCTAAAATGATTCTAGGGCGAATTAAACATATGTGGGAATCATTACCTATATGGTTGAAACCAGGCGTTAAAGAATATGCCAAAACGGGTGTTGTTTTTGACAATGATACTAAAATAATTATATCGGCCACGTCACCTGATGCTTTCCGTGGAGAAAGCATGAACTTATTAATTTGCCTTGGTGGAGAAAATGAGGTTAAGGTTAAGGATAAAATAACAGGTGAGATAAAATTTATATCCATAGAAAATTTGTATAAGGAATTAGAAAATGAAAATATGTTGGGATAATTTGGAAAATATAAAATATACCACAAATGAATTTTTTAGAGATTTTAAAAATAGTTACAAGGAGAAATTATGAACTTGAAACTAAAAAGATTTATAGAAAGGAACAAACGTAGGAACAAACACCTATATAAGGATGGACTAATAGAAGGATACGACTATATTGTTTGTCCTATAAGTAATGAAAGACTCTCAATGATAAAATCCACTTATATAACAAAAGTCCTTGGAATAACAGTGCAAGATTATGATGAAAAATATCCAAAACAACAAAAAATTTGTACTAAAAGGATTGAAAATATAAAAGGAGGCCTAAAAAATATTGATGATGAAACAGGTTATACAAAACATCAACTCTCTATAATAAATTCCGGAAAATCTTTAACAGGTTTAATAAGAAAAGATAATATAAAACAATATAATATAACTTTTAGGAACTTACATGCATATTATAACAGTTATGTCAATAAAATATCATATTGTGAAGAAACCAGAGAGGATCCAGACAATAAAGAATTATTACAAGTCAAATGTACATGGTGTGGTAAATGGTTCAATCCTACCAATAAAATTATTGATAACAGAATAGGCGCATTAAACGGTAGAAAAACTGGTGAGGGGAGGTTATATTGTTCCGAAGGATGCAAGAAATGCTGTCCTGTCTACAATAAATCACCGGCTACTTTAATGAAAGAAGATACCATAAAAGCTGGAAGATTATCCTGGTTAGAACTCTCTAGAGAGGTCCAACCAGACCTCAGGAAAATGGTGTTTGAAAGGGATAAATATAAATGTATTAAGTGTGGGAGTGAATTATCTTTACATTGCCACCATTTGGAAGGTATTAGGTGGAATCCTTTGGAATCTGCTGATGTGGACCAATGTATTACAGTTTGTAAAGATTGTCATAAGGAAATCCATAAAATACCAGGATGTGGTTACCATGATATGAGGTGTGAGGATATATGACTTATATAAAGAATAATAAATATGAAATATTAACACCAGAAGGCTGGAAAAATTTTGATGGTATAAGTTACAATGGAGAAAAGGATCTTATAAAGGTTTCTACAATAGATGGAGATATAATAGGCACAGCAGACCATAATGTTTACATAAATGATGAAAAAATAAACCTTGGTAAGATTGGCGGAAAGAATATTGGAAAAGATAAATCCTATGATATCATTAATGTAAAGAATTATAGAAACAGTTTTCTTGTGTGGAATAAAGATACCATGAATTCCAAAGGAGTGGAGACATCCAATTGTGATGAGTTTGCTTTTGTACCTGGGAACCAAGCCGAAGAATTTTGGGCAGCCAATTATCCTACAATCTCAGCCTCAATAGAAGCCAAAGTAATTATCATTAGTACACCTAATGGAATGTTCAATATTTTTCATAGACTATATAGTCAAGCTGAAGTTGGACAAAACACTTTTAAACATAAAAAAATAACTTGGGAAAGAGTGCCCGGTAGAGATGAAGCATGGGCAGATGAACAATTAAAAAACCTTGGGACTCAAAAATTTGCACAGGAATTTTCTTGTGCTTTCCTTGGTAGTACCAACACAGTTATTAGTCCAAGGATCTTAAAAATCCTTCTTACAAAAATAAAGGAACCAAAAATATATGATATGCATGATAAATTAATGTTATGGGAAAATCCTATGGAAGGATGCACTTATATTATTGGAGCCGATCCCGCAAAAGGAACAGGTGAAAATTTTTCCGTGGCTCAAATATTGAAATTAGTTAGTATGAAACCAATTAGGTTGGAACAAGTAGGAATTTATAGAGATAATAATACCGATGTTTATATGTTTGCGGAAATACTAAATAGATTATGTTACTATTATAATAATGCCCATATAATGTGTGAAAACAATGGCGAAGGTGGTGCTGTTATACAAAAATTATGGTGGGATTATGAAAATGAAAATCTTGTAAATACCGGATCAAAAAATGCCGATCTTGGAATAAGGGCAACCAGAACATCAAAACCAAGGGCAGTTTTATTGATGAAAAAACTTATAGAAGATGGATCCATAAAACTTAAAGATAAATATACAATAGAAGAATTAGCATCCTTTATAGAAGAAAAAGGAAAATTCTTTGGAAAAGATAAACCAGATGATACCGTATCCGCATTATACTGGGCAGTTTATCTTTTAGAAATGAACATATTGGAAGAAAATTATGAGTTTATCCAAGATAAAGATGATGGAGACATTTGGGGCGTATTGTCCGATATCGAGGCCGATGTTGAGAATTGGGAATGGCTAAATAATAGTAAATTATATGATTAATTACAAACCATTTCATGATAACCACAACCATCCTTCTTATGGATTTTTTTATGACATTCCTTACAAACCGTTATACATTGGTCTATATCCGCACTTTCTAAAGGAGCCCACCTTATACCTTCTAAATGGTGACAATGGAGGGATTTATTAGACCCACACTTTATACATTCCCACCCATCACGTTTGAATACCATTTTCCTTAATTCTGGTTGGATCTCACGGTTTAATTCCCACCAAGGATGCCGTCCGGCTCTTACCGCATCTTCTCTTATCAAAGTTTCAGGTCTTTTACCATATATAGGACAATTTTGTTTACATCCATCTGAACAATAAAAACGGCTTTCACTATTATAATTACCTTTTAAATATTGTGATCTATGGTGTGCAGCATTTACAGTAGGTATATACCATCGTCCACACCAAGTACATTTGATTTCCAATATATTTGGATCTTCTTGATTCCTTCTAACAGGTTCACACCAATCCAATTGCAACACAAACACATCATATAATGGAATATCCTTTTTACTATATATATTTGAAAGAACGTCACTCAATTTCTTTTTAGTTTCTTCGGTATGATGTTTACCCCACATTGGATGATCTTCACCCGAACATTTACCCTTTCTAGATCTACTTATCCTTTTTTTAGTTTCCTCTGAATGGATCATACCATATCTTACTGATTTTTTACCTTTTCTTCCATATTGTGGATTATTTTTACCTTTATTGGCACAAAATTTTGTACAAATCTCATTTTTTCTTTGACCTATAAAGGGTTCTCCGCATAATCTACATGCTTCTTTATAAACATATATATTATAACCTTTACGCCACCTACCTTGTCCTATATACCTTAATCCTTCCAAATTATCCCAACAAATCTTCATCACTTCCATCCTTAACCGTTTTATAAACCTCAATAATATAATCCCGTAACATTGCTGGTAGTTTTACCTTTTTGGAACGAAGATAGGCAATCATTTCTTTTATTTCATCGGAAACCTTAATATTATATAACGAATCGCCTGCACCACTTATCTCTTTTAAAATTTTCATATATTCCTCTATATTTTATTTTACTTTTTCTATAAATATTTATACCAAAATTTTATATTTTTCAACATAAAACTTTTTCAAGGCATAAATATAAATAGGTATAAATTATATGATTAAAAGGAGTATTTGTAAATGTCAATGACAAAAGCCGAACTAACAGAAAGAATATATAGAGAACTTGGGTATCCTGTTATAAAAGTAGAATTGGATCCACAAAATATACATGATAGTATTGATACTTCCAGAAGCAAATGGATTAAATGGGCCGCAGGAAATGCCACACAAGAAGTTTTTTTAACCAAATTAATATCTGCTGGTGAATATATTTACGATTTACCTGTAGGTGTCATTGATGTTTTATCTTATAGTACAAATACAGGAGGGACAGGTATAAATACGCTTTTCACCTTGGACAATTTTTTATATAACCAAGGAATGTTTGATGGCTTACTAAATACTAAAGGAGGTGGAGATGGATATAATCTTATTTCCTACCATATATCATTAGATTTTCTTGAAACATTAAAAAGATATACCGTAGATAGATATAATTGGAAATACCATAAATACACAAACCAATTAGAATTGCACCCAGCACCTCCAAGTGGTGGCTCTATAACTTATACTGATGAGGATGGAAACGATAAGACTATTGATTCTCCTGGATGGGTTATGATCCAAACATATATGATAGAAGGAAGTACTTTAAGTAATTCATGGATACGAGGAGACTCAAATGAAGATTTCTATGGAGAAGGTTGGATACTTGACCATGCAGTAGCTCTTTGTAAAATAAAATTAGGTATGATAAGGAGAAAATTCGCATCTTTTAATTCAATAGGCAATGTAGGAATAACAATGGATGGAGATAGCCTTGTAAGTGAAGGTAAAGAAGAAAAGGAACGATTAGAGGAGAGTTTACGCCTTGAGGAAAGTTTCGAGGGAATGGGTATTTTTTTTGGTTAAGAAAATGGCTTTAATAAAAGTTCATTACGATACCATATAATACTAAAAATTACAAAGGTTGGATAATAACAAAGGAGTAAAAATGTCAAAAGCAATAATGTCCGCATATGAACGGATGCTTCAAAATCCAGAAAATAGAAAACGATCACATATGCCACAACCAACGCCAGATGGCCTAAAACAACCTACAGCAATTAAGGAAAAAGTGGACCCATTTCAACCAACAGAAATTAGTGCCGAAGATGCCGCCATGATTGCCGAAATGGATAAAAGAATGGCAGCAAAAAAAAGTGGATCGGTAGTAAAACCACAATTGAATGAGATGGAAAAAATCAATGATAGACTAAATACCATTGAACAAACATTGATGGAAATTATGAAAACCCATATAAAATTAATAAAAAGACTTTAACAAATAAGGAGGACAGGGTTAGCTACCTTGGTCAGATACCTTAGTTATTCTGACCTAACTCCTAATAATTAACTACTAAGGAGAAAAATTATGAATTATAAGAAGATTTATAAGGACTTGGTTACTTCCAGAAAGAACCGGATGATAATTGAAGGTGAATATTATGAAAAACACCATATTATTCCAAAATGTGTGGGCAGTAAAGATAAAAGTTTGGTTAATTTGACGGCCAGGGAACATTTTATAGCACATTGGTTGCTTACCAAGATGTTTATGGATGAAATTATTACAAGGAAAATGCTGTTTGCTTTCGGTATAATGAGGCTAAATGGTAATGGACAAGGAAGAAATTTATCGTCATGGCAATTTGAAAAGGCAAGGAAGGCATTTAGTAAGGTAATGACTGGTAAAAGTAATCCTAATTATGGTAAAAAATTCTCAAACGAAACAAGAAAGAAAATGAGTAAGATAAAAAAAGGTAGAGGTAATCCAATGTATGGAAAACACCATACAGAAAAAACTAAAAAAAAATTAAGATTACATTCAACCGGTAAAAAACATTCAGAGGAAACCAAAAGGAAAATAAGTGAAAACCATGCCGATTTTAGTGGTAAAAATAACCCAATGTATGGTATATTAGGTAAAGATCATCCGCTTTATGGTAGAAAACATACCAAGGAAACCATAAGGAAAATGAGTGAAATAAAGAGAGGTAAGAAATTCTCAGAAGAACATAAAAAGAAATTAAGTGAGTGTAGTAAACGAGAAAATCTATCAGGAGAAACGAGAAGGAAGATGAGTGAAGCGAAATCAGGAGAAAATAATGGAAACGCTAAAATATGGACTTTTATATATAATGATGTAGAAATTACCATAAAATCACTTAAAACCTGGTGTAAGGAAAACAATTATAAATACAATACAGCAAAGTGGAGGATTCATAGAAATTTATCCATATAAAATTGATAAAGAGGTTAAAATGAACGATACAATAAGAGAAGTATATGGAAGAAGAATTATGAAAACCCATATAAAATTAATAAAAAGGTTGAAATGAGAGCGAGTCAATTGGCCAAACCAAAATGGGAATTATATGATAACAGTACCTCAATGGAACATGACTTATTCATATCTGGTATAGTTGAATATACCGATATTGGTGGTATAAAATGTGATTATTATGTTAGAGATACGGATACCATAACCATGGACACACTTTACGGAGAATCAAGTAATACCGAATATAAATGGAAAAGTATAACTAAATTAATATATGAACCAACAGAAGAGGCCGGTATTACAAATTCTTTTGGAATAGTATCCGAAGACATAATACAATTTGCAATGGTTCCAAAATACACATTTACCAGAGATGTAAGTGGAGCGACAGAACCGAAACCAGGAGATGTTTTAAGAACCACCTGGAATAGTAGGGCATATGAAGTGGTGGATGTAGGAGAAGAGGCAAGGATATTTCAATTAGGTAAATTTATATGGGAACTTATATTAAAACCATTCAGATTTAGTGAACAAAGTGAATCGGCTAAAAAACCATTATCTATAACAAGTGATAGTACCCTTACATCACCGATTACGGCTTATGGAGATAATTCCTGGATAGAAACCGAAAGTGATGAAATCCATACCTTATCAGATGTGGATACAACAATATATGGGATAAATATATAATATAAAAGGGAGGACAGGGTTTGGCCACCTTGATGGATACCTCGTTTATCCATCTTACTCCCATATAGTAAAACTTAACGAGGAGGTAATATTATGAAAATATGTTGGGACAATCTGGAAAGATTAAGATATAGTAATAAAACAAGAAAATGGTATAGAAATGGAGATACCTTTAAGTATAAAAATAAATGTTTGTATTGTAATGAACCATTTTTATACTTAGTAAGAAAAGGTATTAATGGCCATTATTGTACCGTGAAATGTAAAAACAGAGCGATGCCACCTGATAACAAAGGTAAAAATAACCCCAATTATGGTAATAAATGGTCTGATGAACAAAAAAAGAAAATGTCTATCCTAAAAAAAGGAACATTAGTGGGCGATCTTAATCCAGCAAAAAGATCAGATGTAAGAAAAAAAATATGAAAAAGATAAGGAAGACGGTTAAATGACTCCCAAAAAAATCACTTTAAAATATTTTCAACTTTCCGAATTTATTTGCCCTTGTTGTGGACAACAGCACATGCAGCAAAAAGTTCTTGAAATGCTGGATCACGCACGGGAGATTGCGGATATCCCGTTTTCAATCACTTCCGGCTGGCGCTGCCGTACTCACAACAAAAACGTTAACGGCAAACCGGGTTCAGCGCATTTGTATGGCAAAGCGGTTGATATTTCCGCTATCGGATCAAGAGTAAGATTCAAGGTTATTCGTGGACTGATTCAAGCGGGGTTTATAAGGATTGGAATTGGAACAGGATTTATTCATGCAGACAATGATGCCACTAAAGACTCAGAGGTTATATGGCTATATTAATAGTTAGAGGATAAATTATGATGTAGTGGATCATAGCAATATCTTTCGTGGTCGGTTTTATTGTAGGATGCCTTGTGGTTATATTTTATTTGAAAAACTTGATTGTTTGAAAAAGGAAAGAAATCATGCGGTATTTAACCGAAAAAGATAAGGAACTAAAAACCATAAAAATAAATGATCCGGAAGATTAACTTATGATTTATATACCTCACAAATAAGCCGGTGTGGGCAAGTTAGAAGGAATAAAGAAGACCCTAACATCCTAAAAGTCAAGTGTATTTATTGTGGTAAATGGTTTGTACCGAAACAATATAATGTAAGGAATAGAATACAATCACTTCTTGGTAATAATAATTATCCTGGTGAAAATCGTTTTTATTATTCAGATGGATGTAAACAAAATTGCCCAATCATAAAGAAATCCACCAAAAGGAAGGTTGTGGATATAATGATATGAAATGTAAGGAAATATAAATGAGTAGATTAAAAGAATATATAACGGAAAGTAATTTAACACTTGCTTCGGCCATTGAAGGTATTAAAAAGAATTGTAAACCTTTCCTTAAGGATATGAGAGGTTCCATTGGAACACTTGTTAGAATGCAAGGAGATGCTAGAAGAAAACCTATACTTTTCAAAAATATACGGAAAGAAAGAAACCCATTAGATACTCAAAAAGAAATTCATACCTATGCCGATGAATGGTTTAATAAAAAATTTGGATGGAGAGCAAGGAGTAATGTAATATTCTGTTGGGGTAGACCTTTTGGAGATATAACTTTTTATATTTCATCTTATTATTTAGTATTTCCAGTAGGTAAATATAAATATGTATGGAGCCCCGAAGTAAAAGATTTAACGGAATATTTGAATGCCGATAAAGAATTTTTTAGAGGCCAAGATATTAATAAAAATATTTTGTTACCTGTAATTGAAAAATTATTAAATGATGCCGAATATACCAATAAAAATATACGGAGAGCAGTATCACATGACAATGAAATAATGATAAATACTAAAAGTGCTTACATGATATCAACCTTATTTTTAAGAGAATTAGATAAAGAATTAGATATGAATTGGCAAGGAATTAGAAGGTAATGCCATAAAAAAATTCACCAAAAGGATGGATGTAAATATAATGAATTACAGTGTAAAAATAGCCATAATCAATATAACGGATAATCAATAATGGACACATATTTTTATTACAAAAGTTTTAGAAAATCAATCATAATGTTCTTGGACCTATTCAACGGAATAAAGATTGCCAGGTATATGTCGGATGGTGCCACAATTAGTAAATATGTGACGGTTCCAATCAAATTTTCGGCCAAGGAAAAAATTTGGCACTGGGTGGAACAGAGGAAGGACGATGAAATGTTACCAATGATTTCCGTTATGCTTTCGTCCATAGAATTTGCACCGGATAGAATGGGAAATAAAATACATAATGTTCTACATTCAAAAACACCAAGTGCCGGAATAATTACTAGATTTGCGAATCCTGTGCCATATAACCTTGGATTTACTTTAAATATATGGTCCTTACATATGGTAGATGCTGACCAAATAATAGAACAAATTTTACCATATTTTGCACCATATGTTATGACTAAAATAAATATACCAGAACTTGATTCAGATTTTGATGTGAAGGTTGTTTTCCAAAGTTGTTCACCTGATATAACACATGAAATAACGGATGAAGATTGGAGAGTTGTTAGATGGACAATGGATTTCATGGTACAAAGTTACCTATTTAAGCCTACCACTGATGAAAAACTTATCCAACAAACAATCCTCAAATATTATATGACCGAGGATTCATGGGCCAATAGGCAAACTTATAGTGATGGATCAACCGAAACAACCTTTACCAGTGGTGCTAGCGGAAATGAAGCCTATGCCTCAACCCACACAGCATATTCTCCATGGTATGATGCGGATGCAGCCATAGTAAGCGCCTATGAAACATTTGGAGATTATTAAAGGAAATAAAATATTATGACAATTACAACAACATTAAACCACAGTTCTCCGAGTAATTTTGAATTGTGTTTCCCTAAATTACCATCCGAAACAACTCTGGATGCCGGAGATGAATTTACATTGAGCATATTCTCCACGATTGTGCCATCATTGAATTTAGACTTAATAGAACATAGATGGATGGGATCAGCTACCCAAAGGGCCAGCGGAAATGTGGTTTTCGAGCCCTGGAATATAAATTTCATAGTTGATGTAAATTTTACCAACTGGCAACTTTTATATAATTGGGTTACCTACATAAATAATGCCAAAGATGATTATATAAAAGAACATAGTAATTATGCGGTAGACGCTACACTGAGGGTCACAGATAACTTCCAAGCGGAGATTTTTAAATTATTCTTTGTCGGTGTTTGGATTACCAATTTAGGGGAAGTCACGCTTTCCTATAGGGAAGGAGACCAAGTACTGGAGTGTTCGGCATCTTTTGCATATGATTATTTTGAGTCGCGTTCAACATAAATAATATAAGGAGGACAGGGTTAGCTACCTTGGTGAAATACCTATTCTATTTCACCTAACTCCTATAACAAACTGAATAGGAGGAAGTTATGAATTACATACAGATTTATAAGGATTTAGTTATATCTAGAAAAAATGGAATATTAATAAAAGGTGAGTATTATGAAAAACATCATATTACTCCAAAATGTTTAGGTGGTAAAGATAAAGGAATAGTAAATTTTACTTTTAGAGAACATTTTATCGCACACTGGTTACTTACCAAAATGTTTAAGGATAAAATTATCAATAGAAAGATGTTACATGCTTTTAGTTATATGGTTTCAAATGGATCAGGCCGAAGGAATTTAACATCATTACAATATGAAAGCGCAAGGAAAGCATTCAGTAAAGCAAGGAAAGGAAAAACCCATACCAAAGAGTCAAAAAGAAAAATGAGTAAATCTAGTAAGGGTAAAATAAGTAGTTTCAAAAATAAAACCCATACCAAAGAGTCAAAAAGAAAAATGAGTGCGGCAAAGAAGGATAAATATATTGGTAAAAACAACCCAATGTATGGTAGGAAACATTCAGAGGAAACTAGAAGTAAAATAAGTAAAAAATGTAAAGCGAATAATCCAAAAGCTAGAATTTGGACATTCATTTATAGTGGTAATGAAATAACCATAAAATCACTTAGAAATTGGTGTAAAGAAAATAATTATAAATACTCATTAGCCAAATACAGAGCAAATAGAAATATTCCTTTATAAAGAAATATTAAAAGAAACAAATGTGAAAAAATACATATGGTTATTGAAGAAGAATGGGAGAATTTATAAAATGAAAAATATAATAACCTGTATAATGATATTTTGTTTTTTTATGGTTGGTTGTTCACCGAAACCATTTATACCTACTAAAGAAATGACTACAGCAGTAAATCGTTGGTTTCAAAATTTCTGGATACCAAGTGATTACTATTCTTTTATCAAAGGTATTCCTGAGATACATCTTTGTGGATGTGAAGAGGTATTAATAGAAAAATATAATGAAAGGAATAATGAAAATTTAACAAAAATAGGATATGCTGGATTATCTAATCCAACACAAATTTGGTTAGTAGTTCATAAAACAAAAAGTGGGAAAATTATTATAAACCAATATGCTTTAGGACACGAATTACAACATTGGTTAAATTTTAGAAATAAAATTATAAGTAATCCAGATGAAGCATTAATGATGGATTATTATAAATAAAGGAGAATGATATGAGTATAAATATAGCATGTACATATGAGGACGCCGGAATTGTAAATATTGTGGAAATAAGGCCAAGTGAATTAACAGGGTACATTGAAATTGCTTATGTGGACAGTAATTCAGATTTGGTCCGAGTAACTATACCACACCAAGATCCTATAGCCACAAATGTTACATCAATAAATGGCCGCCTCACAACATAAATAAAAGGAGTGTAAAGAAATGGAAAAAACTGTTAAATTAAACAAAACAATGTCAATTAAATTATCAAATACTATACAGTTGATTAATGAACTTCAGAAACAAATGAACACATTAATAGAAGGTTATAAAGATGCTCTTGAACTGGAAGGTGATTGGAGGTTAAATACCCAAACGTGGGAAATGACTAAAATTACGGAAGGACCACCAGTGGGTAAATAACAACATAAATAGAACCAGGGAGGACAGGGCTTGATCACCTTGGTCGGATACCTTAGATATTCCGACCTAACTCCTAATAATTAACTTCTAAGGAGAAAAGTTATGGATTATAAAAAGGTTTACAAGGACCTGGTTACATCCAGGAAAAACAAAGAGTTGGTGGAAGGAGAATATTATGAGAAACACCATATTATTCCAAAATGTTTAGGCGGCAGTAATAAGGGCAATTTGGTCCATTTCACTGGTAGGGAACATTTTATTGCACATTGGTTACTTAATAAAATGTTTAAGGATGAAGTGGTCAAGAATAAAATGTTATATGCGTTTGGTGGCATGGCACAAGGACCATCAAAACGAAAATTATCACCATCACAATATGAAAAAGTAAAGAAGGCAAAAAGTAAAGCAATGAGTATAAGGATGAGTGGCAAAAATCATCCTATGTATGGTAAAACACATACAAAAGAAGCAAAAAGAAAAATAAGTGAAATTAATAAAGGTAGGAAACATTCAAAGGAAACCAAAAAGAAGATAAGTGAATCGATGACCGGTAAAAAGAATCACATGTACGGTAAAGGTTTAATAGGTGAGAAAAATGGTATGTATGGTAAAACACATTCGGAAGAATCAAAAAGGAAAATGAGTGAGGCAAAGAAAGGTACTCACCTTACAGAAGAACATAAAAAAAATTGAGTAAAATAGGTAAAGGACGAAAGCATTCTGAAAGTCATAAAAATAACATGAGCAAAGAATGGACATTTATATGGGAAGGTAAAGAAATAACTATAAGAAATTTGAGTAAGTTTTGTAGAGATAATAATTATAGTTGTTATAAAGCATCTTTCAGGATTAAAAATAATAGACCTTTATCTTAATAAGGAGAAACAATAAAAATGAACGTGGAATGTACTTACGGCGGAAATCAGATAAACGTAGTGGCCATAAGCCCTAATAATATTACAGGAAAAATAGATCTGGTCTATGTAGACAGTAATAATGATCTTAAAGTGGACACCATAACAATGGAGGCTCTTATAGCCACTAATTCCACTGTATGGGAATCAGATTACAAAAATAACTTTACAGCAACTATGGCTCCTACAGCTACAGATGATTCATCGATTGGTTATGAAGTAGGATCCCATTGGGTGGATACAGTTGGAGATGTAGCTTATATATGCGTAGATAATACAGCGGATACAGCAATTTGGAGACCTACAGGTGTGCCGAATCCATTAATATTTAAGGGAAGTATTGCGGCAGCTGGAGATTTTCCAAATGAAGCGGATGTTACAGTAGGATGGGTCTATTTTGTAACTGCTGATGTAACAGATAATCAGGTGGGAAAAACTAATACAGGGGATTCATTCCTAACTGGTGATGAAATTGCATGGAATGGTACCGCGTGGATACCAATACAATCAGCTGTAATATGGACAGATAATGGTTCTATAATTACAACTGCTAATACAAGTAGAATGGTCACAATTCCTAATACATTAATAGGTAATACAACCCCTATTGGAAGTTGGGCTGGTGACGGCGTTTCTTCAGCAGGCACAGCCAATATCACTGATGTCGGTGGGGCTGCTCATGGTTTAAGTCTTGCAGTTGGAGACCTGGTTCATATCTCCGCATCTACTACAGCTTCACATTTAGGATATTACCGAATAATAACCGCTGGCGCAACTACCGTGGTTTTAGATAGAGTTCTTGCTGCAACCGATACTGATTTAACTGTTACATTTTATAAAGATGTAATTTATATCGGGGCTACCGACGGCACCAATGGCCAAAGAATCACCGGCTATTCTCATCAAGACAAACCCCTTCAGATTGGTGGAGATATTCTAGCGGCTACAGGGCACAGCTTAGGGGGAGAAGATGTTCTGGTGGGTGGGAACTTGGAGGTTAACGGCAAACTTTGGCTAGATGGTGTATATGCTATGTCAATAGCTAGTGATTCATACATACAGATTTCAGGTGACAATTGGATACGCGTAAATAGTACCAATGGTTTTAGGTGGCTGGATAATAAAGCATTAGTCTTCGGAACTAATTCTCCTTCGTCCTTTCTTTGGGAATCAAACGGTACAAATGATTTCTTAAAACTAGCTTTAGCGGTTAACGGCGTGAATACCTCTGGAAATTTTGTTATAGGAGGGAATTTCGTTACTCAAGACTTCGATCATGCTATTTCAGTAAATCCACAAGTTATTTTGCATTCTGCCCTTAATCCTGACACCTCCAACAACCAATGGGGCAGCTTC
>Ga0180008_1000486_pt1 | contig 33137 bp, 48 predicted proteins | sample MM_PW_MetaG_FD_121121 | JGI IMG/M metagenome (GOLD analysis project Ga0180008, IMG submission 121121) | Groundwater microbial communities from the Aspo Hard Rock Laboratory (HRL) deep subsurface site, Sweden - MM_PW_MetaG | ecosystem: Environmental > Aquatic > Deep subsurface > Groundwater... | reverse complement strand
CATCAGCACCGGTAGATAAGTCATACAGCAGAGAACTCATAGCAATAGGTGATAATGAAGTATGGCGTGAAGCTGTTGCAGGAACTATGAGTGAAGTGACTGATGCACATAATGAATTAGATACTACTGATGTGTTGAATGCTGCCGTATCATCTCAGAAATTATTCATAGTAAACGGGACTATTAAAAAAGTTCTGGATCTCGTTAATGTAAAATTATCTACCGCCGATATTTCATCAGGAGCTAATTTACCACCTGATTTCGGTACTGTACTTACTGTTGCAGCTACCGGAGCTTCGATGATAGTAGATTATATTGATGCTATCAATGGAACATGTCTTGTTTACGGTAAACGCACCACAACTACAACATTCGCAAGCGGTGACACAGTAGCGGGAACTAATCCAACAACAAGCTGTTACGCAGGTGCAGTTTCATTTGTTCTTAATGCAGATGAAGTAGATCCCCCGCATTGGTATAACTATACCGTGTTTGGTGGTGACACTACTAATTTCGGTGTTATGCCGACTAAGGTTTATCAAATATGCAGATACAGGGGTAGGATACAATTAAGCGGTGAACCTAATTATCCCCATCAATGGTATCAAAGCAGACAACTCAATCCATTTGATTATTTACATGCCCCCGGAGATGCACAGTCACCTGTGGCCGGTAATGATGCAGACTGTACTGAGGTCGGTGACATAATAAAGGTTGCGATACCATACAGTGATGACTATCTTATATACGGATGTGCCAACGAGATATGGGTCTTATCGGGTGATGCAGCATTCGGTGGTGAATTAAATCCATTAGATACTACTACCGGTATCCTCGGTGACAGGGCATGGTGTTGGGACGATAAGAGCAATTTATATATGATGTGTACGGCAGGATTGATGAGAATACCGAAAGGTTTCGGGCAGATTGAGAATCTTACACAGGAATTATATCCTGATTTTATAACTGATCTTGCCTTTAATCCCTCTACACACAGAATAGTATTGGCATTTAATCCTGAAGAACACGGCATTCATATTTTCAAAACTACACTTGTTACCGGTGCTTGTACCGGTTGGTGGTATGATCTCAGGACTGAAGGTTTGTTCCCGGATGCAATACCCACCGCGATGGGTATTTATTCGGCTTTCTATTATCCATCTGAAACTCCAGCGTATAAAAAATTATTATTTGGTTGTGCAGATGGTTATATTAAATCATTCGATAAAGCAACCGTAAATGATGATGGAACAACTATAACCAGTTATGTTGGGTTCGCACCACTTGCGTTAAGTATACATCCACGCAAAGACGGCATTATAAAAAATATTGATATGGTGACAGGTATAGGTGACACTGATTCAGATGATGTTACTTGTACTGTTCATGTTGCAAGAACAGCAGGACAAGTTATTAAGAAACTTAATGACGGTGATGCTGCTGCATTTACAAAAACATTTACAGCACCTAATTGGACAAAAAGTAATTTAGATAGGCGTTCTGTACGAGGTCAATGGAGTGCTATAGTGCTTACTAATAGTGCTAATACAGAATCATGGTCAATGGAACGTTTAATGGTTGATTCAAAAGAAGTAGGAAGGAGTTTATAATGGGTAGCTTTAGATTACCTGGTGGGGCAGCGGGGGCTATGCAATACCGAGCATATGCAGGATCTACGAGTCCTATACAAAGAAGTGTGTCAGCACCGACTCCCGTACGTACATCTACATCTGCACCTGCATCGGTAAGTGGTGAAGCAGGTGGAGCAGGTGGAGCAACTGCTGTTACTGGTGGGTCTGATATAATGAGTCTTTATGCAGCAGCTTTGGAACGTCTTTCAGGTGGTGGTTTAGCACTTGAAGCCAGTTTAGCAGATATTGAAGAAGGTAAAAAACAGGCCATAGCTGGCGGCCAGCAAGCACTTGTTAGTGGTGGTCTTGGTGGTACTACAGTGATGGGTGGTGTTCCAATACAAGCTGAAAAAACTGCTGGTCGAGCACGTTTGGCTGCAAGAGGTGAGGCTGAGAGTAAATATCTAACTACATTAGCATCGTATGCAGCTTTTGCACAACGAGCACAAGAAGCAGCCGCAGAACGTTCTGCTGCTATGCAAAGACTTCAAATGCAGATCTCATCTCAGGAACGAATGGCTACACAAAATGCACCAGCACCTGAATATATACCAGAGAGTGAAAGATACCAGGGGGCATATACTTATGGTGCATCTTTATCACCCAATGTTCCGAGGACCACAACATCAGCGGGACCAACAACAGCTTATTCACAACAATTTCCATCAATATATGGTAAAACAGAATATGGTGAGGCAGAAGAACCAGTACCAAGTTGGGTGTAATAATGACACAATCATTAGCCATACCAAGAGTTATACCTAATGACTGGAAACGGCTTGATCTTATTATTAATAAAATCAAGTTTCACTTAGGTAGTGCATCCAGTCCTACATTCACCGGAGTTACTATAACCGGGCTTACTGCATCTTCATTGATAGGCACCAATGCAAGCAAAGCGTTAGAGTCAGTAACAATCGGTACGGGATTAAATTATACCAGGCCGACATTATCATTATCTCATTTAGGTATTGAAGCACTTACTGATCCTAATGCTGATAAGATTCTATTCTGGGATGATTCTGAAACAGCTTGTAAATGGCTTAGTGTTGGTAACTCAATAGCAATCACAACAACCACCATTGATACAATTCAGGATATTAGAACGTCGGCAAGTCCAACATTTGTTGGTCTTGATTTAACAGGCACACTTACTGTTGACACAATCAATGAGCACACAGGAGCGGCAGGAGTAACTATAGAAGGCATCTTGATTAAAGACAGTGATATAAATTTACAAGATTATGATGCTGTACTTTTCGGTGATGCTCAAGATGCTTATATATATTTTGATGGGACTCGACTTCTCATAAATTCAATATCAGAAGTATGGATAGGTGTCGAATATGATAAACCATTAGTTGCTGGTAATTTGTTTAGTAATGGAAACGTAAACATAGGTTATACCGCTATGCGGCATACTTGGAAAGATTATTATGATGTGCTTGAAATCGGTGGGACAGGAGCACTTTTCTGCAATACGTCAGTATTAGCCAGTATGATGGCGGGCATAAGTCAAAACGCTTATTTCGATGAGACTGATGAGCGTTGGGAATATGCTGTAGCAGATGAAGCCTCTGTGTATATTCAAAATGTTGGTAGGCATATTTTTTATGTAAACAATGGTGCTGGTGCAGAAATAAGTGGACCTATAAGTTGGTCTTGTGGACTTATTGTTGAAAAAGATGCAACAGTTGTCTGTGAAGGAGCATCAGTTACAATAGGTAAAGCAAGTACGACTACTGGTGCTCTTGTATTACACGATAGTAATTCAGCGAATACAATTACACTGACTGTACCAGATATAAGTGCAGGAAGTTTATCTTTTACCTTACCAGCTACAGATGGAGATAATACTAATGTTTTACAAACTGATGGTAATGGTGTTCTTTCGTGGGCGGCTGCTGGTGGTGGGGCAAGTACTTGGATTGAATTAACCGACACTGACCCTGCTAATTACACGGGAGATGCTGGAAAATGTGTAGTGGTTAATGCCGGAGAAGATGGGTTAGAATTTGGGCCTATTCCTGGGGGAGCTTTTACTTCACGATTTAGTGCATATCTTAGTTCAAATCAAACTCTTACTACTGGAACTTGGACAAAAGTGTTATTTAATACTGAAAATTTTGATGGTGACGGGGAATATGATAATGCAACTAATTATAGATTTACCGCCACAAATGCAGGTTATTATTTTATAGGTGGGGTGGCTCGTTTTACAGCATTAGGTACGGATATAGTATTTGGTGTGGCTCTGAATAAAAATAGTGGAACTTATTTGAATGTAAACATGGCTAATGAGGATGCCAGTGCAAACCGTGCACTCGATATTTTTATCATTGTTTATTTAGCTGCAAACGATTATGTTGAACTTGAGGCACGTCAAGATAGTGGCGGTAATGCAAATGTAGAAGGTGGGGCAAATAAAACTATATTTTTTGGCCACAGGTTATCATAGGAGTATAAAATGCCAATATTACAACCACAAGGAACAGCAGGTTGGACTTTCAACGAACCGGGTAGACAATTTGTACAATCACACGGTAATGTATTACCTGCCGCTAATATAACTCCTGAATCATATCTGGAAGAGCAGATACAGTCCGGTAGACAACAGATCCAAGATAAGTATGCCCTTCAATGGAAAGAAGTGAATAGAAGTAGACAGTTCCTCGGTGCCGGTAAGAGCAAACGTATGCTACGAGAGATTGATACTAAGGCTAAACAAGAGATGCTCGCGTTCAATCAACAAGCACAACAACAGATGGCACAAATACAGAACATCAATCGACTCGCAGAACACGGTATGATCTCCGATGTTGATGAGATTAAAGCCAGAATAGTATTTGGACCTGATGTGGCCAAATCTATGTATCCACAAAGAAAAGAGGAAGACATACCACAGATGTTCGGCAAACTTGATATATACAGCGAAAGAATTTCTGATGAACTCAATAGGTTTAGAGAAGAACCACCTAAACCGCCATCTAAACTTGCTTTTATCACTCCTATCACCGGAGCAATTTCTACATATCGTGCTATGCGTGATCTCAAAAAGAGAAAAGTAAAGGTGTGGGATCCGAATACGGGTGATTGGAGAAAAACTTATGCTTCACCTGAAGAAATTGCGGAATATGATTTCTGGCGACAACAGAAAAAAGATGTTGCTACACGTAAAAAAGAAGTAGCAGCAAGATTCGGTGTAAGTCAAAGAATAGTTCAACCGGGCACTAAAGGTGGTACATTCGGTGATAAAATTGCCGAGTCTATGGGTAAGAAACAAACGAAACGACATGATCCATTAGGACTGTTTGAATGAATATAATTGAGTTCAGACGTCAATATCCACAGTATAATGGTTTCTCTGATGATACCATAGCACGTAAAATCCATGCCAAACATTATGCAGATGTAGACTATAATGAATTTGCAACTCGGTTCGGAGTTAGGAAAACCCCAGCCCAACAGATAGGGGTGGCAGCCAAAGAAGTGACTGAGGCACAACGACATGTCGCAGAACTGCCGCCTGAACCTGGTTACGTTCCTGAGTTCGCACCTGTTGAACCTGGTGCCTTATCTGAGAAACCACCAACCAGTCGTCAGATCTATCTCGGTGATCTACGAAAGATCTACCGCGAACCCGGTACCACAGAACAGCGGGAAGAGAAAGCCAGAATAAGGACCAGAGAAAGACTTTGGGAGCGTGCGGGTGAAATCCAGACGATAGCACAAGATCCTGTAACCAGACAAAGATTGCAGGAAAACAATCAAGCACTAAAAGATAAATTCCTTAACAAAACATATCGCCGGTGGGAACGTGGTGAAGTTATGGTTGTCGGCGGTGGTTTATATTTACTCGATACATTAAGTAATTTAAGTCCACTTCGCGGTATGCCTGGCATGAAGGAATCAAGAGAAACCGTTAGTGAATGGTCACGTTTGATGCACCAGGCATTACAAGAACCAGAGATGCAGCCAGTGATTGAGAATACATTCGATAAATATTTCGGCGGTACTGTTGAAACCGGTCCTTTCCTCGGAGCAGCTATAGGATCAGCGGTACTTACTGGTGGTACCAGTATACCTGTATCAGTATCTGGATTCCTTGTAGCATTTGGTGTAGAAGGCAATAATATTTATCAAACTGCACTTGATCAAGGTAAATCAGAACGTGAAGCAAGAATACGTGGTATTGTAGGTGGTATTATTAACGGCGGTATTGAAGTTGCTGGTGGTGGTGGTACTAAGTATCTCAAAGCAGCACAATTAGCTACTGTAAAGAAACTTGGCAAGGCCAGATATTTTGGTAAACGTGTTTTGCATACAGCTTTGTCTGAAGGTTTGAAAGAAGAACTACCACAAGAATTAGTAGGTATGGTCTTGGGTGATGATCCACCGAGAAATCCTGACGGGTCTATAGATTATTATGCTACAGCCAGCAGATTAATAGACGCCGGGGTCATGGGTACCATACTCGGCGGTACTGTAGATATTCCATTTTCAGCTTATGGCGCGAGTAAGTTGCCTTCATTGCCGAAGGGTGATGTAATAGATGTTGGTAGTGGTAGATTTGCTGTTCCCGGTGTAATACAAACAGAAGCAAATATTATATCTGAAGAATCTGGTAATGCACTTAATCCTTGGATCAAACAAAATGTTACAGCATCTAATAAAGACCGCACATTAGCAATTCAGTCTGCTGAAGATAAGGACATATCATGGATTGGTGAAGTAAATAATACCATCCCAAAAACAGATGTATATTTCGTTAAAGACATGGCTGAGGCTAAAATGTTTTTAGCTAAATCAGGTTATGATCATATAATATTTAACGCTACTGACATTACTAAAGAAGGTGTAAAAGAGTTAGCTAAGGATTTCAAAGGCGAAGTTTCTATAATTATAAAAATGATTCCAGAAGAATTTTCACTTTACGAAATTCCTCTTGTAAAGGATGAATCTAAATTTCCGCAGATAACTCGTATTAAACAAATTCTTAGTAAAGCAAATATAGAAATAGAAGAGATTGGTGTCACAGGTTCACATGCAATGGGAGTTGCTACACCTGAATCTGATATAGATATTTATGTAAAAGTTTCAGAGATCAATAGAGAAAAAACTGATAATCTACTCATACCGTTAAGTAAAGAAAAAATTGATGTAATGGTAAACTGGCGTGGCATCGGTAAGAAAGGCGGTATATTAAGAGGTGAAAAAACTTATAAACGCCTTATTAAAAAAATTAAAACAGAATTTATTGACCTGAAAAATGTCAAAATGTATAATACTATTCAAACAATAGCTGAAGATCGTGGATTTGAATATAAACCAGGTACAGATCTTAGTCATTTTGAAAGTACACAGCCTGATTTTGCTGAAAGTGAAATTAGGACAGAAATACAAACAGTTGACGAAGCTATAGGTGCTCAACTTGGTCTTAATCCTGTTCAAGTACAGGATAAACTAACTAAGGCTGAAGATCGGTATCGTCTGTTAAAAAATAAAGATGTCGACAAACGCAGCAAAGCAGATAGAGATGAACTTGCTTTCCTTAGTCGTAATCGCGGTGATATTGAAGCGATAGTAAACGACTATACATCTGATAAACCCGTTGTACGCGGTCTATGGAAAAAACCTAAGAAATTGTCTAAGGCTAAATTACTTACTAAAGGACATCAGATGCCTGAACAACTCGGCATAAAAGATGAAGAACGCCGTGACCTTCAAGAGATGGTAACGGGTAAGCGTACTATGGCTGAGATGTCTAAAGATCAAATGATTAAATGGGTGGAATATCTTGAAACCGAACTTGCAGCAAGAGGTGAAGTTTATATTGATAAACCGCCGATATTACCACAGTTGATCGATAGTCTTACAACTGCTGCTAAAGTTCCTAAAGGAAGGATAAGAACTTTTTTGGGGGGTATTAAACTTATCAATGGTATTACAATAGGTAGTTTATGGGCTGATCTAAGAATTATACAACAATGGCTTGAGGCTTTAGATGGTTATAAAGAAGGACCACTTTATCAGCATATATGGAAACGTGTTAAACAATCCGACGAGATAAGAAATGTAAATATAGGTCAAGAACAAATAGCATTTTTTGATATGATTGAAAATCAGAATATCGATAGTGCAATTTGGTGTGGTCATAAAGAAACGATTCGTGAAGGTCTTGAACTTACTCCGTTTGAACAAATAGGTGTTTACTTGCTGGATCAAAATAAAGAAGGCAAAAAGTATCTCAACAGCGGTATGTTGATTACCGACGAAGATGTAACCTTAATAACAAATAAATTAACTGAAGAACAATTAGCAGTAGCCGCCTGGTTAGATGAACAGTATCGATCACAATGGCCGGTGATTAGGGCAGCAGCTATTGAAGTCGGAGTTGATCCTAAATTACTGGAACAAGAATTAAATTATTCACCTATTTTACGTACTGATCTTGAAGATGATGTTGATTTCGTGTCTTTGCTCACAGAACAATTCAATCAACAATCACTCAGGCCGGAAGCTGGATTCCTTGAGAAGCGTAAAAAGCGTGCTATCGGTAAAATCGAACTTGACGCCGGTATGATTTATATGAAAAATATTCAACGGATTGAAACATTCAAAGCTATGGCACCAATAGCTAAAGATCTCGGTAAAATCTTTCACAACAACGAGTTCAAAACAGCATTGAATGAAGCTACTGATGGACGCGGTGTAAAAATTATGAATAAATGGCTCAGAGATCATATACGTGGATTCATGCCTGGCCCGACTAATGCTTATAGTAAACTCATTGCCGGAGCACGACGAAATGGTATAGTTTATGCTATTGGTTATAATATACCATCAGTTATGAGACAAACTCTATCATTACAAAATGCTATAGCTGTTGATCCGTTAATGTGGAAATATATCCCAGCTAATCTTGTCCAAGCAACTACTGATTTCAAAGCAATGCAAGAATTTGTAGATAGCAAAACAACTATACGCAGCACAAGAGAATATGCTCGCGATCTCAGAAAACAGTGGACTGCCAGTGCTCTCGGTAAACGACTTAGGGGCAAAAAACCTTTTAGCGAGCATGCTGTGAGTTGGATTAAATGGATAGACAATCGTACTGTAACTGTAGCATGGAAATCACTTTATGAAGTAGCCATTGAAAAAGGAATAGGAACTATTGAAAACGATCAAGCAGCTATTGATTATGCTGATAAATATACGAGCCGCACGCAGCCAATGGCTAATATGAAAGATCTTCCAGAATTTTTTAGAGGCGGGACATTAGAAAGTTTACTATCTACATTTCAGAATCAAGTAAATAAAAATATTAATTTTTGGGCACACGATATTATTGGTTCGAGAATCGCTGGTGAAATTAATAATACAGAAATGGCTTATCGCATAATGTTTTCTTATGTAATACCAGCTATATTATTCGGCATCATAGGTCGTGGAAGATTACCTCTTAAAAAAGAAGATGATAAGTGGACGCTTGATTGGTTAGCATTAGGTGTAGACCTCACTACGTATCCCGTAGCAGGGTTTATGTTGGCGGGACGTGTAATAAACCGTATGATCCGGGGATGGGGTAATTCTGGTACTGTAGGTGAGATAGCACCAGAAGAAGCGGTTAGACTTACCCAGGCAGCAAAACGTGGTGACATTCCTGGTATGATTAAACATGCTGCTGCTGCTATAGGTGCGGCTACTGGTAGAATACCGGCCCAGGCTATACGAACAGTTAGCGGTGCTATGGATCTTGCAGCGGGTACTACCAGAGACCCCAGGCGATTGATCTATACACAGTGGGCATTAGATCAAGAGAAAGCAAAGAAACCAAAAGCGGGGATGCAGAAAAGACGTGCCCCGGCAAGAAAGGCACCATCCAGAAAGCCAGGATAATTATGACAGATTCAGAACGCGACGAACTATTAATCGAAGTAAGACAAGACATCAAGTGGATCAAAGACTGGATTAAAGATCAGAGTAAATATAAACTAATGGTGTGGGGTGCTTTAATCGCCGCTGTCATCAGTTTGGTTGCTAAATAATCCATTACCATTGCACCCCTATAAAGAAATTTAACCAACGCACTTCTATATGCCAGTAAAAAGGAAATGATCTTTTATGTTTTCCAATTACTATCGTTGGAATAATATAGATCAATCTCTTAAATGTACTTTTATAAAAACTCATCTTATTCTCCCACCAATGCCCTACCAACCTGGTTACTTATCGGTATACCTTGGGACCAATGTATTTCTACTACAGGCGGTGTTTGTTTTAGATCTATTTGTTGAAATGATTTAGCTGAGTTTAGAGCATTTAGAGTTACTTCTTCGGGTATTACACAAAACAGACCATCACGACACCAAAGTATCGGCATTGCCCCCATATTAGTTAATCTCTCAAATATCGTTTTGTCAATGATTATTCTATCATGCGAGTCTTTGATTATAAACATGAATACTTCATTTATGTTCATCATTCCAAATTCTCCTGAGCTCTAAATATTCTTCGGGGTGATCGCCACTATGTAGCTGCGGCCTAAACGCACCCCACATGTATGTACCGACCCAATTCCCCCACGGCACATCTTTAAGAATCCTAATTCCATAACGGCGATCATAACAGATCACAGCTATATACCAGGTCCGACCATGTGCAGATGTTATTCGTATGATCCAGCCAGGATGAGTTGTCGGGGGAATCGGTTTGAACCCCCCGAAGAACTCAACCTGGCCTTCATACAGGGCACGCGTGATGGCTTTCCGCGAACAGTTACTTTCAAGCCACAGGATTATGTGTGTTCTGGATTGGAAGTGAGTCATAGGGTTCTAATATTCTCGTAACTATAACCATAACCTTCACCACAATTCTTATCATTTTCTCCTGGCCAATGACCATACACACGCCCATCATCAGGATTTATAGCAACATATTGATTTTTGTGTTCCGCCATCTCTTCTGTTACTTTGAATATTAATCTACGTTCACCATTGGGAAAAGTCGCTAATCGCATCGCTGAAGTCGAAGTCTTCTTCGACTTTTTCAAATACTGTTTCAGTGCATCCTCTGCGGCTTTTTTAGTCGGCCAGTAACCAGGGGCTTCACCATATTCATGTCCATCCCAACCTGTACCAACTTTAACTGCAAAGTCTTTATGTAAATATTCAACTTTATCTTTCATAATACGCCATCCGCAATCACCGTCCCAATCTTCAAACTCTATCACCCACCCTTTAGGGCAGACAAACGGCTTTTCCAATGCTTTGATCGCTTCAAACGTTTCTGTACTGATGTTTTCCAACGGCACTTGTCTGCCGTCTACTTCTGCTGTGATTTTAATATTTGGCATAAATTTCCTTTCAAAGTTAGGACATGTTGTTACTGGATCTTTTGCCCCCTCTGTAAATCTCATTTGGTAACACCATCGGGATCCAGTAAAATATACACAGTCGCCACATGTTAATTGTTTCATCAATCCACTCTCCTTTTAGCCTTGGCCACGATAGTCTCAACTTCTTCGGGACTGTAATCGCCCTTACGCTTCAGAGCACGACCAATGGCGGTACCGCCTGTGAAGCCCGCAAGTATCCCAAGTAGACTAAACGGTTGATCTTCATTACCGACAATGACACCTTGAAAATACTCAGCCTCTTTAATGTTACCCGTTATGAAACCGATGGCATCACTATTAGCATTGTTATCATCTTCTGCTGCTCGAAGATAGCCGATCTGCTCTGTACGATGTTTAATTACGATCTCAGTACGAAGTTTCTTAGCGTTATGCAGCGAATCGATTTCCTTGAAACCATCGAGCGATCCATGAACATATTCATAGGATTGTTCTGTTACCGTGCATGGTGTCACCCGGTCCATCATGGATCGGCAACTGATCACGGCCAGGCATACGATACATGCTACTACTAATAGAATGTTTTTCTTGTCTTTCATTTTTGTTCCTTTTCAATTAAAACCTCTACTCTTTTTATAATGGTACCGTTTACCATCTTTTTCATTTCCGCAGGCACAAAACATTGTTCGTAATTTTTCATCTACATCTTGATAAACTTTCCCCCATTTACGTAATTGGCTTCTTTTCGCTCGTTTGCGTAATTTGAAAGATATTATTTCATCCATATCCCAATATAACGCTTTACGAAGTTCATCATCTGATATTTTTTTAGCGGCGACCAAACTTTTTATAAAATATGGTACCGTAATTTTGAAATGCCATATTCTTCCTTTGTTTCGTAAATGGTCAAACCAGTTTTTATATTCTTTCACGGAAACTGTAAATTCAGCTACGAACCAATCATCATTAATCTGATGAATTGATACTACAAATCCAGGATCAGGTGTTTTTGTATTTTCTCTTAAAATTTTTCCAACTTGTTCTGTTAAATTCATTTCTGTTCTCCTAACCTTTAGGTCTACCTAAATACTGCGAGTACACCCAATCTTGTAGGGCGATACCCTTATAACAATACTGTCTTCTACCATCCACCAATGGACGAAACTGTACAACAGTTGGACATGCTTGTTTAAGCCAACGACCGAAGTAATTTTTGTTGCCGGCTTTATGTCCTGATTTATGACACCAACATGCCCAGGCTTCATATAACTGATCTGCAAGTACAAAAACTTTCGGATGTTTCTCGCAACACTCACCAGCAAAAGCTGTAACTGGTGCTGTTATCTCTGTCAGTTGTTGTAAGAGTGGTGCCGAAGACTTCGGCATAGTAAACTTGCCTTGCTCTCTTAAACTTTTCAGGCCGCGCAAAGCAAAATTAATCAGTTTACCTTCACTGGCTTCCTTCTTCATACGTTCTTTAAGAGTGAAATCTTCTTTGCCAACATATGAATTAGGAAAATCGAGAATGATAGATCTGGCTACAAGTGCTTTAGCCGGATCTGAAAAACCAGGAAGATTATTCATAGCTATGGTAAATCTACAAGTCAAATAAACATCAAATGATGTGATATACTTAGGATTTATTGTCACTGGATCACCGCCGCTTATCTGCAATATCGTTTGAAGAGCAGCATCAGCTTCACCTCTTCTCGGTGTTCTCGCATCACCAAGTGTGGCAGCAAGTTTGCCCGTTAGTGAAGATAATCCATGTGTGTTGGCCAATGCTTGAAAACTGGTAGCACAATATTGGTTTTTACCAAGCATACTATGCAGTGTTTCGAGTATAGTACCTTTCCCTGTTCTCGGATCGCCAATAAAGAGCATCACTTTTTCCTGGGTCATATCCGGCACAACATTATAACCAAACCATTGAGATAGCGTTTCTATACATTCAATATCTTCATTAAGTATTTGGTTATAAGTATCTATACACAAATTGGATTCGGCATCAGGATCATAATCATAGGGGAAAATACTATAGGTAAATAATCGAGGGTTAGACGGTAGCAAGTCTGTACAACCTGTTTTTATGTAATTTTCTACGTCAAGCATACCATTTTTGAAGATGATAAGATTATTAGGGTGCGGATGGTCCTTATCATCTAACCAGACAGGGGGATCTCTTTCTATCGGACACCATGTGTTTAAAGCATCGATAATATCATTCACTTTCGCCCTGGTAGGTTTATAAGGTGCTACTTCTAAACCTTGTGCAGTCACCTTTACATACTCTTTACCTTCGAGAAACTTATACAAATTACCTTTGAATGCCGACATCGACAGGTTTTCATAGTGGTCTTCCTTCCATTCTATCCACTGACCACGATAACTTCGTAGTATAGGCACGCCGTTTAACATATGAGATTCATTCATAAATCGTTCGGCTATAAGATAAGCTACATCACTTGCAAATAAATTAGGATCAATTAATTCAGCTTTCTCAGCATGTTTACCAACATACTCAAATAATGTCCCTTGTGTTAAACCGCGTTGTACCCATTGTCGCAGATCTTTAATTCCTTCTGGCGGGAGAATGCACTTAATATCCTCGACCATATTTTTGATGTTAAGATATGTTTTTTGCATTCCCTTTTTGCCAATACCAGCATCATTGTCACCTATAATCCAAACTTCTTTACCCGCCAGAGGCATTTCACGAATGATCGCCATACCCCCTTTAGCAAAAGGCCGGCCAATCGCCACAAAGCCCAGATCCATAGCCGCCAGCACGTCAGATGCTCCTTCCACAATGATGATCGGTAAATCGGTATCTGGGAGAATCGAAGCAGTTCCTTTATTTTGTTGTCGTTTGCGAATATGAAGATGCCCGCCACCTGGTAATTCTCGTATTGAGCCTTCATGTATACGATTGCATATGACAGCAGATGGATCCTCTGGGTTGTCAGATGATACCATACACCATCTTGTACTCGCACAGATTGGGCAGATGAGATCTGCTCGGTCTTGGATATTGATCCATTGACACTTTCCCGCGTCATATCTTTTATCTCCTATTTCGTGGTCTTGATTAAAAGCATAGATCAATCCTCGTTTAGATCCTTCTGTTGTAAATTTTTTACCATTATGGTATCGTCTAAGTAAACCAATGATGTCACCCTTAGCATCACGTTCAGCAAAAATCCAGGCATACTCACCTGGATAATATCCTACTCCGAGTTTTTCCAGAGATTCTACAGTTACATTAAGTTCTTCGGCAAAGAGTTCTAACATCCCTGTATTTACATTATTCTTGAATACTTCAAACTGTTCGGCAAATGTTAGATCCATCATGTTCTCCATAAAGTCGATAGGTAGGATTCCCGACAGACCCTACTGCCTTGAATCGAACAAGCAGAATGCCCTCAGCCAGAGGAAGTCCTTGTGCTCGGTTGCACTATCCTACCTATCGACATTCTTATTTATTAAAACTTAGCAACGTGTTCAAGTGTTTTCTGCCCGATCTGATACCACTGTTCCTCGGTGATAGTCTCTGATGTGGCATCGGGACCAGCGATTTCAGCGATGGAACTATGCCACACTTCAGTGATTGTATCATCATCAATGGTGGGATCACGTAGTTGTATAATGTCATTCCACGCTTCACCCATAGTACACGCAGTTTTATCAACCTTTGGTAATGGCACTTTAGCGGCTTTTGATGGTGGTTTAGGCGGAGGTGGTGTTGAAGCCTTCTTAGCCGCAGCCCTAATCTTAGCTGATTTTTCAGCAAGTTTACGCTGTTTTTCTTCTGGTGTTGGCGGTATACCCTCATCGGCTGGTACTTGTGCTGAACACATTGTGACTGAACCTTTGGTAATTTTAGCCGGTGCTTTGACGGCAGTTGCTGTAGGTTTTGGTGTCGCATGTTGTGCACCAAGAGCAGCAAATTGTTTGTCAAGATCTTTTAGTTCTTTAGCATCAAGCTTACGAAGTTGTTGTCCCGGCTCGGCATCATATACATCAATCCAGTTGACTTGATATGGATATGTAGCTTCTTCGTAAGTATTCTCGCCTATTCTAACCTGGAACTCAAGATCAGTGTATTTACCAGCGGCGAGTGCAGCTAATGATCTGCCATCCCAATTAAAGACCTTCTTGACTTGATCCATACTAAGCGTAGGTCCGATCTCTCCACCCTTCTTTTTAATGGAACCATAAAGGCACAGATACGCAGTGATCTCGGCGTTGTACTCACTGTAATCGAGCCATCGTCCTTCTTTTGCATCATAGATCTCTGTTAGAAAAACTCTCACATTAAACCACGGCAATACTCTATTTAGTTTTTGCGATTCCTTGCCGTCTACTCCGTACTCAAGAACTTTACAATGAAATGTTCCAATACGATCGAGTCCCATGTTTTACCCTTTCTAATTAAAATTCTATACATGCTACAAAACTTATTTCCGAAGTATATAATTCATCATTGAAATTTTTATCTTCTTTGGCTTCTTTTTGGGCCAATGCCAGAGCTTTATCTCCTGCTCCTTTCCCTGTTTCTGCCAATCCATGATAAGTATCAAAACATCCTATCTCTTCGCCACTTATAGCTACTTTCCAAACATTCATATTTTACCCTTTCTAATTAAGTATATTGTTCTAAATCTATTCCTGTTTTTTCATAGATACGTTCAGCTAATTCAATTACAGCAACATTACAGCTTAAAGCATAATGACCGTTTCTACTTCGCCATTTGAACACTTGCATAAGTAATTCTCTTAGTTCATCGTCTTTAGCTATTTCTTCAATTACATCATTCATGGTTTTTTCCTTTTACAAACGACACATAGTTTTTCAGTATCCGGTATCGGTGTACCGCACGAAGCACACCGTGTTAGCCCTGTACTTGCTATTAGATCGTTCACGTCTTTTTCCGTCACTGGTTCTTTTGTTATTTTAGGATCATATCTCCGCATGAACGCATTATACTGTTCATCTGATATGATGTTACGTTTATGTTGTTCCTTTATTATCAGCAGTGACATATGTTCAAATGCTACACGATCACATGCCGCTTGTTTTCCACCATCACCATGACAATGTTTGAACTTCAACCCGGAACCACAGGGACATGGATCTGCTCTACCGGGTGCTGGTCCTCTTAATTTTATGCCCATTAGTCACCACCTTCCTCTGGGATGTCACGCCATACCTCATCAAACAAGAACCGCCATATCGAATCGTCAGCCGGACTATCAAACGATACCACTGGAAACTTTGGTGGTATACTCCGCGACTTAGCTTTATAGTGTACTTCAGGAGCGTGGACATGAATAATCCTATTACCGGTTGAAGTAGCCTTGGCAATTTTGGCTTTATCATCGTCTTTAGCAGCTATCACGCCCTCATTGCTGATCTTAAATACATGATCGGCCCATTCGCACCACATACCCCAAATTGACGGAGCTACTTTGCCGTATTGAAGGGCTAATTTAGGAACATCACATAAATAATTTTCACCGCCGGAGTGAGCTATTTCAGCTTGTTGCATTTGGCAAAGGATACAGACATTTTTGCCACGCCGGATTAAAGCATCATAATCTGCGAGTGGTAAACGCATGGTGTCGTATATGTGACGGTGGCCGTCACCGTATCCATACTGTTTAATGTGCCTCATTGACTCACCTTTGCTGTTTTTTATATTTTCAAGCACCCAAGGGAGTACCCAACTTTCAAGAATGGTACCAGTATCAGTAACATATGATTCGTAATCATTGAAAAGATCTAATTGTTGTGTTACCATTCTATAATCATCAAATGTTTCTATGCCCGGAATATATTTTAACTTCTCGCCAGTTTTAGGATTTCTGATTTTACGACCGCCGTCATCAAGACCGGCGAAAACAGGTGTGGGCAACATTGAAGCAAGTGTCGTTTTACCCATACCCGAATCGGCGTAAACAATAATTTTTTCACCTTCATTGGAACCATCCCAAGTTGCTACCTGAAATGTCTTATTAACTTTTTGTGTCTCCTTCTTGGCCGCTTTTGGTTGGGCGGACACCGGGGCAGGGGGGGCCTTGGGTAGTGACTTTTTCGGTGGTGGAGTTTTTGGTAATGTCATTTTGTTTCTCCTGTTCTAATTTAGAGTATATTTCGTCTACTTTACGACTGGCACAATAATCGGCCAGGTGAATTAGGTTAGCAAAAGTTTTATGAACTGGATTTGTTAGACTGTTTGGTTTGTACTGAAAATTAGTAGTCCAAATCCCCATATGACAAGCTATTCCATAATAAATTCTTTCCTCCCATTCTGATATTGTTAAATCAAAACCAGTATCAAATATCATAGCTGCTAATGTCACCCCATGTGTCCCTGTTACACCGGATTCAAGTGGACGACCATTTGAATCTAAGCCTTTGCCGTTCTTGACCATATCGTGCATCAGAAGTGTTGCCACAACTTCATCTTGTAACTGTCCTGGGGCGATGTTTTTTAGTTCGGATGATGTACCTAACGCACGCAGTAATTCAATCCCCCACCATACGGCAAGTTTGGTATGCCGGACCAGACCACCTACACCGAGTGCTATTTGCGGGTGATACTTGCCAGATGTGCTACACGGACAAGTCCAGAAATAGTCCGGGCAGAGTTTGTCGAAACAGGTGATGACAAATTGTTTGATGTCTGGATCATGTATCAACAATAGTTCTTTTTGGAATATGGTTTCAACTTTCGTCATTTTAATTCTCCTTTAGATTAATCCTAATTTTTTACATGCTTTTCTAAAGGCTCGTGCAGCTTTGGTCTTATCATCAAATGAACCAATAGTAACTCTTACTTTCCATTTCTTTTCTCTCTCATTCCAACTTACACCACGTTGTTTACTTTTGCCATAACCTCTTTTGTTCCTATTGTTCTCACTTGGCGAAACAATTCTTAAATTATGTCTGCGATTGTTAAGGCCATTTCTGTTTATATGATCGGTTATTTTACCATCGCCTATTTCCAAACCTAAAATCATTCGGTGCATAGAAATCATAGCATGTTTACCATTTTTTGATGGTAAATTTGTTAAGGCATACCAACGACCATTGCGATGTTCATTAGCACACCATGTATGCTTAGATACTAATTCATAATCAACATCATCTACAATCGCATACTTGCCTTGTGTTAGTTTTATTTTTCTCATTTGAAAATCCTTTTCATGCCGTCTGGAACGTGATCCGGATCAATAGTTTCACGATTATAACACTGACCTATATAATCACATCGAAAAGTAGTTTCACATTGGTGCTCGTTAGTATAGTACCTACCCGATCTGATCATGTACTGCATATTCTTAGCAATGTCGTAAAGTTCTTGCTCAAATGCTTTTAGCTCGGCGTCAGTTTTGCTAAGTTCGATACACCTGAAGTAGAACTCAGGACGCTTAGTAATGTCTTTGAGCAATCGAGCACCGAACATGTCAGGAGTTTCACGAATGGCGAAAGTGCCTTCTTTTTTGCCGGGTTCGATTTCAGCTACTGTGTCATTAACTTTAACAGCAGGTTCTTCACCTTTTTCACCAGCCCATATAATATTAAACTTCTGCCCCATATACTCATTAGTTTCAACAAACTTTTTACTGTCACCCTGGGTGAGTTTCTTCGGACTAATCTGCGGTCTGTGATATACGTCGTATTTTACTGTGTTGATGAGCGGATTTAATGCACTCATTATGCTACACGGCAACATATCATCAAATTGCATTCTCCTGGCAGCATAGATATACATAGTAGTCTGAGTGTCGAGGTTCAAATGACCCCAATAAGTTGAATCAGGATCAATAGACTTACTGGTTGACTTATGTTCTTTGACAGCGATGCCATTAGCGATCTCAATTAGCTTATCAATTTTGCCTTCAATAAACACATCAGGCACAGGATAGCCGGTCTGGGGGTTAAGTAACGGCAAACTAAAGTATTGTTCTCTGGCAACAACTGGTTCCTGTTGCTCGCCATAATACCAACGATAACCAGCAAGTGCGTGAAGCAATGTCACTCGCTCGATTTCTTTCGCAGTAGGATCAGCAAACTCTATACCTTCGTAAGCCTTGTTCAACACACGAGTTACAGCTTCTATGATGTCGTCGGGAACTTTACCGGTGCCTTGACAGGTTGAACATTCTGGATCTGGTGAACCTATTCCTGCTGCTGGCGTTGCACAATAACATTCGCTTCCCGGCACCAAGCTGGCAATTTCTAAAATTTGATGCCAAAAAGTACCTATTCTTTGAGATTCTTTATCTTCAATGGGTCGGATCCCTAATACATAAGCGTTTCTAAATCTTATTGGGCACGCCTTAAATGCAGAAATGGAAGAAGCAGATAAAATAAGTTTCTTCATTTTGGTTTCTCCAATGTACTATTGATTTTCTTACACCTATTACATATTCGTACCCAATACCATGTTCGGGCGTCTGAATATCTTTGACCCGTCCATTCAGACCAATCATGTTCACCTTTCCACCAGCAGATCAATCTTCCGAACATATTCTGACCCCCAGATTACGTAGGCTTTCTTCTGTAAGATCATGTAGACTACGAATCGCACTTATTAATTTTATCCGCACGCATGAACGTAATTTTTTATAATCTTTGTTAGATTTTATCCCTGTTTCTAATAAATCTTTTATCTCTGTATTACAAAAACCAATAGAACTACAAGTATGAATGTCTACAAACACAGTAAGAATATCATGGAAAGCACGACTCTGTAATGGTTCTGTTATATGAAGATCGGCAAGAACATTGTAGTTTTTACAAATATTTTCAATACATACTTTAATAATATCAATATGTTCGATTTTCATACCCATTCTCCCATAAAATATTCCAATTCCTTAACACCATGAACCACAAAATACAATCCATTATTATCACGAACTTCTTTCATCCGTTTTTGTTGTCCTTCGCTTAATGTACCACCTGATCCACGTTTGGTTTCAATTTCAAAGTGTTTACCCCCATGTTGTTTAAGCATACCATGGATGTCACCTGATCCCTTTATTCCATATGTGCCATATTGTCTACGGTCGTTTTGAAGCGTAGCCGCATCATGCCTGTTACAAAATACCCTATGTTCTATTAACCAACTTAAACAATCAGCGAGAACTTCATGTTCAAGTTTCTTAGGATCTACCGGCACTACTGGATGTGTTCGTATTGAACCATCTTTAGCCCCGATCCGCTTCACTCTTTCTCCCCTTCGGATCTGACCTATGGCGTTGGCCAGGTCATTGAATTTTTGGAGTTTGGTTCGGCGTTTCATCTCGCTCTCCTCAACTTCTGCCGTACCCATTCCAACCAATTAGTTTTCTTCAGATACGCCATAAGTCTCTCAGCATGTGCTTCAGGTTCTATTACATCACACCGATGAATCGCACGCCGGACCGCATAACGGATTAGGTCTATGTGGTGTTTGAATGTTTTATGTTTGATGCGTTTCACTTATAACTCCTGCGAAAATCGCTTTTACTACAAAGGTTTTTTCTTCATCTCCCCAAATTACAGGTTCCCCGGCCAGTAAAGGTTCTGTTCCTTTATATCTAACTTTAATTCGATGTGTAGGCATTTTTTTATTGGGGGGAACCCATATAAAAGTATGTTTTATCCGTTTCAACAACCTACCAGGGCACACAACAGCGGCCCCACATGCAGCAGTTATAGATTTAAGAAAGGTCCGACGGTTCATCCAAACGTCCTTTCTGCTCTATCTACGCATTCTTGTAACTCTTGCAACATTTCTTCTTCTGCTATGTCAGCCTGTTCCGGGGTCAACCATTTTTGAAAAGACCAATGTGATCCCCATATTTCCAACCACAGTAAATCAACATTTGTTTGCCCGATCATTTACAATACCTTTCACTAATCTGTCCTTCGGCTGCCAACGGCAATCCTTTAGCCCAAGTTGGACCTTGTTCCATTATGTTAATCATTGTAGCTAAACTATATCCAGCTTCTTCTGTTGGTACACACCCTACAAGTTCATCATATGAATGTAACACTATCTTAATTCCGCACCGTTCACAACATAACAACCAATACCCCAACAGATCACGACACATCGCCTGAATGAGATTCTCCGTGATCGATCCGCCCCAAAGATGTCCGTGTAGATACCTAATACTATCATCTTTAGGCGATACTGTAGCAAAACGATAGTTCATTACTCGTCCTGATGGGAGTCGCATTTTTGTAGTAGTCCCGGATCGCCAGAATCGCAAGGAAGCATTGTCTGATATTTTATATTCAGCCCGTTCACTTGAATATTTGGTTGGCCATCGGAAGCATCGTTCGATTTCGGTCCAGAAGGCAGGAATGTTAGCATATCTGGTACGGTAAATTTTAATAAGTTTATCAATAAAATTCCAGTCGTACTCTCCATTATCGAAGAGGGGACGGAGAGTATCATTTTGTCGGCACCGATCAAAAAAGGTGTTAGTCCCCATTCCATACCCGCAACCGAGTATGGCGTCCTTCCCAAAGCCTCTTCTAATATCAGCCGTTTGGCCTTCAGGAGTTTTCTTTTCTTCCTCGCTTGACTTCCAAACTTTTGCTTGAAATAATTCCGAAGCGAACTCAGAATAAATATCTTCGCCATTTGCAAACCCTTTCACAAGATCGTCCTGGTGTGCAACCCAGGCTAATTCACGGGGTTCAATTTGTGCACTGTCAACTATTAACAATGTATGATCTTCAGGTGCCATCAATGTATTACGCACCTGTGCTATTAATGGATGGATTGGTCTTCCGCGGCCCTTGCCGCCCAGGTTCATTGGGTTCCAACCACCTGAACCAGACCAACGTCCGGTATGGGCACCATAATATTTCAACGGCATACGAATCAATCCACCAGAACATTTGGTTTGGGTTATCATGCGTTGGACTTTGCTCTGATGTAATGGCCAGCTTGAACAAGCCGCTTTCGCCCGGCACAGTTCACGCACTTTTTGATTTTTATGTGCTAAGAGAAGTTGAAAAGCTATATCGTCCTGAGCAAGAGCCGGGATCATTTTATTCTTGCCTTTCTTCATTGGTACTATTTCGCCTTCAGGTAAAATATCTTGAAGAATCTGCAGGAAGATTTTCTTGGCACGCATTATTTTTGGGATGTTCGGTTTTGCTTTAGTTCTGTATTTCAGGGCCCACGCAACTTTTCGCAGATCTCGCTGTAAAGCACCCGCCATTTCCATCGAAAGTTGAATAGCTTGTTTAACATCCAAATTGAGAACCGGTCTAAGATATAAATTAAGTGTATGACGAGCCAGATCAAGCTCCGTAGCAGGATTATCCAGCTTCGGTAATAAAATTTCCAAAAGCGATTTTTCATTCTTAATATCTCCCAAACAATATTCTTTCATAGCCTGCTGTTGTTCTGGTGTCATCGTTTCCCAATACAGTCCTTTGAATTGCTTAACATCGCCTTTGGCCGGGAGTTTGAACAATTTACACAGGTCACTTAATTTCTGACTCATACGACTATCGTGGTAACGTGACAGGTCCTCAATATCAATAGTGTATGGTGGGAAAATGCCAAATTTTTCAACCAGAATCAGGCAATCGAACTTGTTATTCTTTGCAATTACTGTACAGTTGTGCAATGCTTTGCCGAACTTCTTTTTTAATTGTTTTATAGCCCAAGGTACATAAGGACCGGGGATGAATCGCGGATTATCCCACCAATCTACTCGATAGTTATCTGATCCCATTTGGCCAACACCGCCAATCTGAACACCGAGACCGGTAAAAGCAAACCGAGGATCAGTGACATATTCAACAATGGATAAGGCTTTCTTGTCTTTACCCATATGGTATTCTGAATCGAAGTATGTCTCGAAATCGAGCAGCAGGACATCAGATGGCCAGTTTATATTGTCGAGGATTTTAGTGATCATTTAATTACTTCTACATCGACTGATTCGGAATAGTAACCGTTCGATTCACCGTACCATCGGATAGTTACAGTTCCTTTAATGGTGCTTAAAGTATAAAATGTCCAGGTGAATGAATCCTGGTACTCTATCTTAACATCTGGGGGATTTTCTTCACTATTCGTTTTCTCGAATGCCTGTACGATAGGAGTGTTTAATAAATCATTAAGATCTCCGCATATATCTTCTACTGCGACTGATTCGCAACAGTCTTGATAATGTAACATCCTGTAAGCTATATTATCCGAAGTGTGGAAAATAATTTCTTCGTTATCATTATTATCGATTTTAATAAGTGTCTTGCCAATTAGTTCTTCAATCATCTCTATTTTCTCCTTCCGCCCTGCAACGGGACAGTTAGCCCTTTGAGCAGTTTCCGACGAGCCATCTTGCGTGCTCGTCGGGCTTGTTTGTTGGGTTTGTGAGTTTTGTTACCCTCAGGCTTGTGACTCATTCTTGATTTCCTTATAGAGTTTGTCGGAGATTTCAACTACTTTGCCGTAAATACCACCGAGACGGGTCACAGTAACATCAACCACAATTTTATGCTTCGGCGGTACCAAACTTAGAAAACGCTCTTCGATGAACACTACTTTACCGGAGTCAACGGCTTGGATCACGGTGTTGTTACATGATCTACTACTGCCGGTAGCAGGAAAACTACAACCAGTTTCGATTACTTTATATTGTTTACGGATGTAACCAATACAATTTATATATTTATCACCACCTGGACCATGAGTAAGTCCACCATTTTCAACGGTTCTCGACCAACTGCCAGTATCAATTACTACAATGTCACCTTTTCTCATGTTATTACCTTTCCATTTCTCTTGACTAAACCTTGTCTTTTTAGTTTCTCAAATTCAACATCAAACTCAGCACGTGTCATGTCTGTTCGAGCATAACGTTCTCGCAGATCTTGTTCTTCACGTGTGGTACTGTGTGGTCTATAGGTGTCACCCTTGCCCATTATTGTCTCCTATGTGTCACCATGCGATGATACATTATCCACAATGTTATCACCGCTAACCATAAACCTAATAGTTCTCTCATTTGAACCTCGAATCGTGATATTTTTCATACCGTCCACACGGCATAGGTTCTACATAAGGTACACCATCTATAATAACGACAGCACTGATAATACTACGCTGTTTTAGATCCATACCGTATGCAAAGGCTAATGCTTTATCATCAATACCACATCCAGTATCCACAGCTACTATTCTACGCATTGGATTAGCATAATATTTTACACCTGATGCAGTATGATTATGGCCCATTACTACTGTCATGAGTAATTTACTAACCGCATTTGACGCTGGGTATTTGCCACCTTGCCCGGTTCCGTGATAAAAATAAATATCATTCACCACATGATCTTCTTTCCATTTCCATCCAGGCGTCTCCCATATTTGATTATACGATTTAATAAATATATCCGGGATGTCTACACTCTTAGCCCGACGTATGATACGTTTATCGTGATTGCCTAATGTAACTATAGCTTTTGGAAACACATCATGCCATGCTTTAACAGCAGTTTTAGCGCGTCTATATTCTTCTACAGGACCAGGGCATCCAGGTTCTTTTTGGTGAAATGAAATAGCATGAAGATCAATCACGTCGCCGATAAATATAACTTGATCGCAATCCCATTGTTCATACAAATCGATACAGAACTGACGATAGCCTTTGCGGTCCCACGGCAGATGTAAGTCACCGATAACTAAGATTTTACTCATTCTAAATCCTCCAAAAAGTTTTTAACTACTTCAACTGTTCGATCTGCATGAAGATGTGCACGATTCCACGGACGCGGGACTAAACACCCTTGACCACCAGCCTTAATAAATTCATCTATATTCTGATCTTTATCGTCGATAAGAAGTGTATCAGGTCGGGCTAACAGGTGTTTTGGAGCTTGGGTGATGATTGTTTGTTTCAGGTAAATTGCTGGCATTTTATCACGTACCCATAACCATTTGCCGGTAGGGGATTCAACATTAGGCATCGGTACGGTGAGTAAGTAAACTTGTTCTGCAATAAATTTACTACGAATTATTTGTAAAATATCAAATCCATCGTGCATCCATTCAAGGTTTCGCCAGAATGATGTAGTACAAATTGAATCAACCATATCCCGTGTTATTGGCGGATTCCAATTTTCCCAAAAATCATATCGTCGTAATGCTAAACTATTATAGATATAAGGTTTTCCAAATACTTTGTGTACGCCTTTATGAAAATTAGAAAGCACACCATCCATATCAAGAAACACGATTTTTATCATTTCGTTCTCTCTTTATATAATAGATTAGCATCGCTAACCATACTGTATTTACTAACGTCACTGTTAAACTACCAGCAAAACTAAGCCACTGATTAAGATTTGTATAATAATGAATATTCCAGTAGCCCCACAATGTAAAATAACCTATATGTATGAGACTAACACCCCGGACTTTTTTATCTCGATAAAGCTTAATGCAACTAAGCGTGATGAATAAACCACCGAGAAGTTCAAATATTCCGTTGATCACGTCTGACCAATCCATTATTTGTTCCCCAAATACTGTTTCAGTGCATCCTCTGCGGCTTTTTTAGTCGGCCAGTAACCAGGGGCTTCACCGAATTTATGACCTGGTTGCCAACCTGTATGACTATGAAGTTTGAGGTCTTTTTGTAAACAATAATCTGGCAAGTCGAATTGTAATTGAACACCCCATCCACAATCATCATCTCCGTTACCATCATTGAGTTCTATTCTCCATTCTGGGGGACAGATAAACTCATCTGGTTGTTGATCTTTTTCAAGGAAAGGGGTAACACAATCTGGATATTTTTCTATAATCGCTGCGGCTTTAAGATTAAAGTGTTTCTTATAAAGTTTATTCGGATTTCGCACAGGCCGATCATCTACCCAATTCCCCATTAACATCGAATCACGCAGAGTTAATAAAGTTGTTAGAGCTTTTGTAACATGGCTCAGTCCACTATCTTCGTCAATATCTTCTCCTTCAAACCAATCTATAAGATGCCCCATGGCAGCATCATAATATACAGAAGCACTGACCCCCATTACTCGATAATTTTGTCTTCCATATTTTCTGGCCCCTTCTAACATTCCTAATCCCATTTCAAATAATACAGGTCCAGATAATGTAGATAGTGGAGCTTTTTTCATTCCAATCACGTCTTTGGGATTTGTTTCTTTGCATTCGCCACTATTGTGCATATTCGTTCTCCCGTTAAATGGATGACCGGTCCAGTCCCTTTCACTCCCATTCCAGTTGTTACGACGGTCACAGGCGAGGGAGTTGGACCGGTCGAGTTAAAACTTCTGTTCAACATTAACATCCATGCTCGGCTCGTACGATAATATTCTACCCTTAGCTTCAGTAAAAAACATTCCTTTATCCCGTGTTCGTTGAAGTGTTTTGTAAACTGCGTTCAGTGATAATCCTATATACTCTGCTATTTCATTTACTTCCCAACCTTCGACCATATAATAATGATATATTTGAGCTTCGTGTTTGGTTATAATTGGAAAATATTGTGGCAAGGTTTCTTTTACAGCAGCTAATAATTTACTTATAGCTTGGTGGCTAATACTCATCTGTTTCGCTGCTTCAACTTGGTCCAACCCTTCAAAATCCTGATGACATAATCGAAGTGCCTGCTCTTGTTTTTTAGTAATCAGTCGTTTTGCCATAAAAGTATGTCCTCTATATTACCGGAAAAGTAGCCTTCTATGCAACCTTTCCAGAAATAAATCTTAAAATTTTCTGAAAATACTTTTATAGGACTCGTTTAAGGGTTTTGCGTATCACTTCACGCCCCTGAACGCTTTGGTTCGCCGACAGTTTTTGCAGGTTACGTGGTTTTTATGGTAAGTGCTATACTTGTGGCTCGGTAAGGTACTCACAACTTCGCCACAAGAAGCAGTAGCAACTATAACACACCTATATAATTGTTTTGGTATATAATGCTTCTTCATATCAAACCCTTTCAATTCTGATTTTAACGTTCTCGGTTGATTCGTACGCGTCGAGTGCTTGTTCAAGTAGCTCACGCCATGAATCATAAGCAAATAATTCACTTACGCCGGTATCGAGGTTGTCAAGCTCGACTTCATGCTCGATATATTCATCAAGATATTGAGCCAGCGGCTTCACCTTATCCGGCTCACGACCGTATCGGCTTTCGGCGGGAGTGCCCTGCTTTGTCTCAGTAATAGCTTCGTGCATTATAGTCGCCATATCAGCAGCAGGTTGTTCTTCCCAAACAGATTCATTATTAGTCATTTTATCAAACCAGTCGCGAGCCATTTTACATGCGTCCAATAATCTTATCATATCTCACACCCTTTTTAAAAGTGAACAACAACCAGCCGGTAATGCCGAATCGCTATGCCGGATATTGCAGCCGGTTGTTGTTCTGGTTTCGATTAGTCAACGATATGCACTTCAGCGTTGACGGGGAACACATCCTCTCCGTATAAATTAGAGCAATATTCACCATCTCCTAAATCAACAGCGTCCTGGTCATAATCAGTTTTCATCCATATATTTGTTGTCGCATTTCTGTTCCATTTGAAGCACTGACCTGCTTCCAAATCTTCAAACTTTATCGGTTCTTGCTCTACTTCGGTGTTTACTATTTTCATCTGCTTACCTCACTTTCTGTTAAAATTTCTGTTTGATTTCTATGTCCATCCACGGGCTATACCGTAACGTTTTCCCAATCGGCAGTATTAATGGAAACAATATCGGACATTTTTGCTTAATCCGTTTCATAGCTTCGTATATGCCGTCCTTACTCATGTGCATAAGTTTCGCTGCTGCCGAATACGACAATCCGAAAAAATCAGGACTGCATAACCTGTATATATATTCCTCTTTCGTCGTAATAAGCCTGCCAAAATTTAGTTTAGCTTTATCGCCATGAAACTGTTTAGCTGCTGCGTCATAGGCCTGTGCTGCCTGTATTGCGGTGTCAAATAAGCCTAAATGTATCTGCTTGCCCCTGTGTTGAATACAGGCACGCCATCTGCCCCTATCCAGTCGGACACCTCTATCTTTTTCTAATTTACTTTTATTAAAAGCAGAAAACGGTTTTTGTTTCTTACATTTAGTACATTGTTTATTTTTTGCCATGTCTACGCTCTAACGACTTTCGGCTCGCTACTACTTTTTCATAAGCCAGTTTCGCTATCTGCTCGGCTGCTTTGATTCCATACTGTGCAATGAATCTGGCTGCGAACACTTCAGCTATTTCGTGTACCGGCTTATCCAGTTTGTTACTACGTTTACGGGTCATAATCTACTCCACAACATTACAGCCACTATTCCTGCAACGCCTAACAACGTTAGCATCATACATGCTATGAATCCTGCTACGTACCACATTTGTTCACCACCTTTCAGTCCATCTCCGGACAATCTATGCTTTCCCGCCAATCATCGTCTCTGCCACAATCGGCACAATCAAGACCTTTACACTCCGCTGGTGTATCATAGAATCCATTTCGTTCACAGTCACGTTCAAGTTCTGCACACCGCTCCGCGTACTCATCGACCTGTTCATCGGTGAGTAAGCTCATTGCTACATCCAGTCGTTCGCTGTTTGTTAGTTGTTTCATTAGTCCACCTCAAATTCTACATTGTCAAAATCAGTTTCATCAAGAACAATCTCTTCATTGGTATATTGTTCTTGTACTAAGTCTATTGCGTCATCTTCACATTCTGTTTCTACTGATACAAGTCGACTTAATGTTTCTGTAACTCTGATACGGTATTCTTTCATTTAATCCCCTTTCGCAGTATTTTTGCAGACACACAATAACACTTATGCTTCTTGCCATTCATATCACAGCCGACTACTCGGCCACATTTTTTACAGCGTTTTACATAACGCTCGTCACGGTCTACTTTATTCATATTACCTCACTTTCTGGCCAATCGGCCTAAATCCAAACTCCACACGTTCGCTGTAATGGACGAACGCGGGACGGTTAGTAGTAAACTACTTAATTATCTGCACCTTAACTATACATCAATTCAAATCGGCCAAAACATATTCACCACTATCTATCTTGGCCTGCGTTTCTCGTTTCGTTTCGCCTAAAAACTGATTCCGATATTTCCCTGTGGTCATTGAATAAGCCCAACAGTCTATATCAAGCTCGATTCTCGTCTCGTCCGGTCATATAGTTCTTACAACAATGACACTGCCATAACTTTGAAATACTTCCCTTTTAAGAAAACTGCCCAAAGCACCCTGACCTTCAGTTTCAATGATAAACTGATTCGCCACTGCACGTCCCGTTCTACCTGTCATATTCCTTACTTTCATGTTTTCACCTCATTTCAAAAACGTTTCGATAAATCGTTCTAACATTTCATCCATCACTTCCTGCCTACGGTCTGCCGGTAAGAACAAGTTTACGCAATGTTCCTGCTCCAGCATGTCATGGTGCTCCGTGATGTCTTTGATTGTTAGTGTTGTTTGTTGTATCTGATTCATGCGTGATAAAATCCATCCATCACGTTACCTCGTTTCAGAATGTCCGCTATATAATCAATTGTTTGTAATCCATTCTCCAAAACATCCTTTGGGTCATCTTCTGTAATATAATTAACATCTTTTGCTGATACGGCCAGATAATATCCATTCAACTCATACCAATCGGCGTCAAAAACATCAACTCGTTCTTCTGCCGATAAATCCTCGAAATTCGGTATCAATACTAAATCGTCCGGCACTTTATTACCATACTGGTCATTCATATTATCCTCACTTTCATTATTAGTATTATATCATATTCGATTCAGCTTGTCAAGTAAAATTCGAAAAATAATTGATTCCGGTCACGGACTCCCAAATATGAGCGAGGTTTTTTGCCATAAGCTCTTATCGTTTCATGCCATATCACGGCTTGATATTCGGCTGGCTGTAATCCGGCTGTCGCCGCTTCTGTCCTAACAATCGCCGCGAGCTCGGCATACTTCTTATCAGACAATATTTGCGGATACCCGTAATGTCGGCACATCCAGACGTCAAGTGTTACCTCTTGCAAATTACCTTTGAGATTCGCAGCAAATGCCGTTACTTTATTACCGGATAATGACTTGCGTTGTAATGCTTTGATTATGTTCGGTCGATGTGCAGGTAATGTGCCCCGCATGAGATTATCATAACTTCTTGGTGGTAACATGCCAAAAACAGGCACTTCACGATTTTGCCATACATGATAAATCCGCATGGCAAGTCGCCAATTAGCCGATACCTGTTTACGCGGCGATGTCGCTGCTAACAAGTCAATAAAAAGCTCGGCGTCTGCTCCAAACTCTGCTCGAATGGAGTCTCCACATTCTTTATACCAGTTTTTAGATTCCATATTCCCGCTCCACATATTCTTGCCAGCCGCGTGCGTATGCTCCGTAGTACAATTCCGCATGACCGGCGTGTGTTATCGTCTCCAAATTATTACGACGACAATCCAGCTTATTACCGTTTCGGTGATGAACGTCATAACCGTCGTCCGGCTGCATGATGAACCTGTGTAAATGAACCGTAGTAACATGCGATTTCCGTCGAACCGACCGTGCTATGTAATATCCGCCTTTGCCGTTATGCTTTAACATCCAGCGATATTGCATAACACGGTCGTAATCGATGTCGCTGACTATTGCTGTCTGGTCGCTGTTAGTTAGTGGAATAGTTTTCATGCTGCTGTGCATATTCCTTGCTCAATAAGTGCTGCCGCTGTTCGACCGAACCAGCCTTGTAAACTCCATGCAAGACCGGTGTCAATTAAGTGCTGCCATGCGTTAATCTGTTCCTGCTCTGTTGGTTCATGCTCACAAAATCCCTCTGCTATTGATACTGCTGTGTAGTTATCCATTTTCATACTTCACTTTCTTATCAGCCACTATCGGCCTAAATAGTTTGTTCTGTCCTATACTATTCATAAGTACAGGACAGTAAAAACTATTCTCGCTCGAATTGACGGAGTAAAGCCAGAGCTTTTTCTTCATCGCCCAACATCAATTCATCCTTGACCTGTTGTGCCTGTGCGTCTAGCTTATCGATTTCTTCTGCAAGCTGTTTTTCTGCTTTGACTTTCTTGCTATCTTCCGGCCACACAAAAATCGAATCGAGGTCGAGACGGTATCCGCCGTAGTCCACATCTTTTTTAATTTTCGCTTTGCCGGATTTTATCATCGCTACCTTGTCACGATTAGACAGACATTTGTCTGCATCCGGATATTTGTCGCGAACAGCCTGTGCTTTCCGTCGTTCTATTTCCAACACACGTTGAACTGCATAATTTTTTTCTGCGGCTTTCATTTTTTCCCTTTCAATAAATGGTTAATGTTTTTGGTTTTCTACATTGTTATCATTATATCATAATCGAGACGGGGTGTCAAGGATAAAACACCGAAAATATCGGGAAATACCATAAATTCTGTTATCGGACAAAAACGGGTTCACCACGTGCTCTGTAATGGACGAAGTCTGGTCGGTTAGTGGTTAAACTACCTTAATATGCCCCTGCAAAATCACTGGTTAATTGTCGCTGATAAAATGGTAATTCATCAACATAGTCAACACCTTCAAGACATTCACTGTCATATATTCTGTCTTTATATAATATAAAACAATGTGCAGGTGCGAAATGTGTAAACCAATCAGGACAAAAATTTTCTATTCCTGGCGTCCAGTATTTGCGTTCTATTTCGTCCCCCCAAACAACTATTCCATAGTCCATAGATTCTAAATCTGTCGCAAAATCTTCACATCGTCCATTGTTAATACGTTCTGGAGTAACGCCGTAATCTTCAAAATATCTATCGCATAAAAGATTTATTGCGTGAGCAATACTCATATTTTATCCTTTTTTCTTTTTAGTATATCATAATTAGCATCCGATGTCAAGTATTATTTTCGCCCGTAGTAAAATTTCCTTCATATAGTCTGATTATAGTGATTATAAGGCCATTATTTTTTCGTAATGATTATAACTATTATAACGACACATTTAGTCTTTCGGACATTTGGTCATTGCGACAAAAGTCAAATCCGTGTTATCGGTCGTAAATATGGTCTATACAAAACGGGTCTATATAGACCAACTGGCCTTGATTCTGATGGATAAACGCAGTTATGTCTATTATGTCTGGATAGAAAAGCGTGTATAGGATTGATATAAACTGTTATGTGATATGGTGTTATGGCTGTTTTTTACTGTTTTGGTCTATACACTTTTATAAACTATTACTATATAAAATAGAAAGTAGGGATTATAGGGATTATATATGTAATCGTTATAACCGTTAAGAAATACGTTTTCTATACAAAAGTTTTCAGAATTGCGTTTTGTCCGGACACAAAGGTCGTTTTTCGTTTGTAAGTAATTGAGGTTATTAGAGTTATGTTCGGTCTGGATAGGCCAATTCTATATAGACCGTGTATAGACCATCTGCGTTTTTGGCCTGATAATGAGGGTTCGTGGTCTGGATACGGTGATTCTATATAGACATAAGTTATGCTAATACTATTATAAACTGTACTAATTCTTGGAAAACTGCCAGTGACCCGTCCTGATATGAAATGAGCCGGACGTGGTGAGGTTCGTCCGGCTCTGGGTGATGTGATGTGTGATGTGTGATTACCATACTTTGTGATATTCAATAATTAACCATTCAGAACCTTCCGCTTTATTCACGTGTTCACGTGCTCTTTTTAACGCAGAGTAAACAGCTATTATTTCATTTGTTCTGTCGTCTTTGATTACATATACCATTTTCATTTCCATACCTCACTTTCCTGAATATTGCTTAAATAGTCGAAGATAATCCCGCCACATCTGATTAGCTTGTTGTTGTGTGATATATCCCCACGATACCAGTTTACGTAGTCTATTTTTCTTGTAGGTTTTCATTACAGACTCCAATTGTAAATGTCAATTACTTGCACTAATACGGCTTGTTGTTTGTTATGCTTGCGTAACCAATAAGCAAGGGATTCAATTGCGTTGTTGTGTTCGCTCATCACTTCAACAATCAGTGACTTCTCACGGATACCTTGCCAAGCTCCGTTTGCATTGATGATGGTATAGCCGTCTGGGAAATGTTCATCAAGGTAATCCAGTATGTCATTGTAGT
>Ga0180008_1000484_pt1 | contig 33197 bp, 28 predicted proteins | sample MM_PW_MetaG_FD_121121 | JGI IMG/M metagenome (GOLD analysis project Ga0180008, IMG submission 121121) | Groundwater microbial communities from the Aspo Hard Rock Laboratory (HRL) deep subsurface site, Sweden - MM_PW_MetaG | ecosystem: Environmental > Aquatic > Deep subsurface > Groundwater... | reverse complement strand
TTGGCGCCGAGCCCCGGCAGCAGGAGCTCGAGGAGCCGCTCCTCGGTGCGCTTCTCCGCCTCGTCCTTGACCCGAGCCGCCATCTCCTCCATCACCATGCGGTACCCCGCGGCCATCAGGTCCCGGACCATCGACTCGACGTCGCGGCCGACGTAGCCGACCTCGGTGTACTTGGTCGCCTCCACCTTGACGAAGGGGGCGCCGCATAGCTTGGCGAGGCGGCGGGCGATCTCGGTCTTGCCGACGCCCGTCGGCCCCATCATGAGTATGTTCTTCGGCGCTATCTCCTCGCGGGCGGCCTCGGGCAGCCGCTTCCGGCGTAGCCTGTTGCGGAGGGCGATCGCGACGGCCCTCTTGGCCTTGTCCTGGCCTATGATATAGCGGTCCAGTTCCTCGACTACGCGCTTAGGCGTGAATACCTCGAAGCTCTCGGTCACGGCAGTTCCTCCACGAGGATGCGGTCGTTGGTATAGATGCAGATCCCGCCGGCGATGCCGAGGCTCCGCTTGGCGATCTCGGAGGCCGGCAGGTCGCTCGAATCGAGGTAGGCGAGCGCGGCGGCGTACGCGTAGTTGCCGCCCGAGCCTATGGCTATGGCGTCCCCGGCCGGCTCGATCACGTCGCCCGTACCGGATAGGAGCAAGGTCTTCTCCTTGTCGGCGACGAGGAGGAGGGCCTCGAGCTTGCGCAGCATCTTATCGGTGCGCCAGTCCTTGGCCAGCTCCACGGCGGCCCGCGTCAGGTCGCCCTGGAATTCCTTTATCTTGGCCTCGAAATGCTCGAGCAGGGTGAACGCGTCGGCCGTGGCCCCGGCGAACCCGGTGAGCACCTTGCCGTCGTATATGGTCCTGACCTTGCGGGCGTTGCTCTTCATCACGGTCTCGCCCATGGTCACCTGTCCGTCCCCGGCCATAGCGACCTTGCCGTCGCGCCTCACGGCGATAATAGTAGTGCTGCGTATCCTCGTCATCGAGTCTTCCCTTCGGTCGCCGGGCCGCCCTTGGCCTCGGCGTGCGGATGAGCTCCGTCGTACACGGCGCGTAGCCGCGCCATGTCGACGTGCGTGTAGATTTGCGTGGTAGATATGTTCTCGTGCCCGAGCAGGGCCTGGACGGTCCTGATATCGGCCCCGCGGCCGACCAGGTGCGTCGCGAAGCTGTGCCTGAAGCCGTGGGGCGACAGGCGCTTGCGCCTTCCCGAGGCCAGCGCCCGGCGCTCGACGATATAGGCGATGCCGCGGCTGGAAAGGGGCCCTGACTTGGCGTTCAGGAACAAGGTTTCCGCGTCGGAGCCGGAGGCTAGCCTGGCCTGGCGGTACGGGAGCCAGGCCCGTATCGCGTCCACCGCCTTGCCCGACAGGAACACGGTCCTCTCCTTCGAGCCCTTGCCCTTGACCCTCGCGCGCCCCGAGGCCAGGTCGACGTCGGAGAGGGCCAGGCCAGACAGCTCCGACACGCGGCAGCCGGTGCTATAGAGCGTCTCGAAGATGGCCCGGTCGCGGGCTCCCGCGAAACCGTCGCCGGAGGCGCTCTCGACGAATTCCTTCATCTCGTCCTCGAACATGAAATCCGGCAGGGTCCGGGCCATAGGCAGCGACTCGACGTCCTTGGCCGGGTTAGCGGCCACCTTCCCGAAGCGGACGAGGTACCGGTAGTAGCCCTTGACCGCCGACAGGGCCCTATTGATCGAGCTCGTCGCGTAGCCCGCCCGCACGAGCCCGGCCACGAAGGCCCTGGCGTCGGCCGGGCCGGCCGACTCGAGGCAGCATCCCTCCGCGGCGCAGGCGGCCTCGTAGAGCCTGAGGTCGTCGCGATAGGCCTCCACCGTGCGCGGGGACAGGGAGCGGATCGCGGCGAGGTAGGCGAGATAGGCTTCAGTCGACGTCGACATGCTCGTCCTCCTGCCTATGCAGATTGTCGCAGGCCGGGTTGATGCAGGCCTTGTACGATCCGCGCTTCTTGTCGAAGCGCTCCACGAGGAACCAGCCGCATTTCGGGCAATAGCTGTTCGTGGGCTTATAATACGTGATGAAGTCGCAGTCCGGATACCTGGAGCAACCGTAGAATTCCCGGCCCCGGCCCTTGGCCTTGCGCCTGGCGACTATCTCTCCCGAGCATTCGGGCCTGGGGCAGCGCGCGAGCGGTATCGACTTGGTGTTCTTGCAGCCGGGGAACCCGGAGCAGGCGAGGAAGAAGCCGAAGCGGCCCAGCTTCTTGACCATGGGCAGGCCGCACTTCTCGCAGACCGAGTCGGTAGGCTCGTCCAGGCTGCCCTTGACCGACTGGAGGTTCTCCATGATGTCGTCGACGCGCTTCTTGAAGGGCCCGTAGAAGCCTGCGATCGCGGCCACCCAGTCGCTCTTGGACTCCTCGACCTCGTCGAGCATCGATTCCATCCCCGCCGTGAAGCCCGCGTCAACCACGTCCGGGAACGACCCGACGAGTATCTCGTGGATCGTGCGCCCCAGCGTCGTGGGCACGAGCTGCTTGTTCTCGCGCGTCACGTAGTAGCGCTCGAGCAGGACCGAGATGATAGGCGCGTAGGTAGAAGGTCGGCCTATGCCCTTCTCCTCGAGCACCTTGATTATCGAGGCGTCGGTGAACCTGGCGGGCCCCTGTGTAAAATGCTGTTCCGGCCTATAGCCCTCGAGCCGCAGCTCCTCGCCGAGGCGCGTATCGGGCAGCGTCGACTCCTTGTCCTCTTTCGTCGCCAGGAGCCTTATGACCTTATAGAAGCCCTTCTCCACGAGCCGGGAGGCGTTGACCCTGAAAACGGCGTCGCCGACCAGGACGTCCATCGACGCCGAGCGCTGCTTGGCGCTGGTCATCTGGCTCGCGATGAAGCGCTCCCATATGATGCCGTATAGGCGCTGCTGGTCCTTGGTAAGGTGCGCCTTGATGGATTCGGGCGTATACGCGACCGTGGTAGGCCTGATAGCCTCGTGGGCGTCCTGGGCCTTCTTGTCGGTAGCGTAGGCGACGGGCTCGGCCGGCAGCTCGGCGGGGTAATGCTCGCCTATCCAGGCGCGCGCCTCCTTGAGGGCCAGCTCGGATACGCGTACCGAGTCGGTTCGCATATACGTTATGAGCCCTAGTCGGGTAGAGCCTATATTGACGCCCTCGTAGAGCTGCTGGGCGATCTGCATCGTCTTCTTGCTGGTGAAGCCGAGCCTGTTCGCCGCCGTCTGCTGCAGCTTGGAGGTCGTGAACGGGGCCTTGGGCTTTATGACGCGCTCGCTCTCCCGCAGCTCCCCCACGGTGCAGGGCGCGCCCGCTATGGCCTCCATAATGGACTCGATCTCGGCCTCGCTCCTCGATTCCGCCTTGCCGTCCCTGAACGAGACGAGCTCGCCGTGCAGCGAGTACCGGCCCTTCTTGAAGTCCGCCTCCAGGGTCCAGAACTCCTCGGGTATGAATGACTCTACCTCGAGCTCCCGCTCGCATATGATGCGGAGGGCTACCGACTGGACGCGGCCGGCCGACAGGCCGTTCTTTACCTTCTTCCAGAGCAGGGGCGACAGGTTGTACCCGACGAGCCTATCGAGGACCCGCCTGGCCTTCTGCGCGTTCACCTTGTCCTCGTCGAGGCTCCGAGGCTGCTTGACGGCCTCGCGTATCGCCTGAGGGGTTATCTCGTTGAAGACTATCCGCCTGATATCCAGGCCCTGGTTCTTCTGGGCCAGGGCTCCGCGGATATGGAAGGATATAGCCTCTCCCTCCCGGTCGTTATCGGACGCGAGCAGGACGGCCTTGGATTTCCTCGCCGCCCTCTGGAGCTCCTTGAGGAGCTTGGCCTTGCCGCGTATCGTCAGGTACTCGGGAGCGAAGCCTCCCTCGACGTCGACGCCAAGCCTGGACTTGGGCAGGTCGATGAGGTGCCCCATGGAGGCCAGCACAATATACGACCCGCCGAGGTATTTCTCGATGGTCTTGGCCTTGGCCGGGGACTCCACGATGACGAGCGTAGGCTTCTCCGCGATCTTCGAGGCTTTCGTCTTACTGACCGCGGCATTCTCGCTCGCCATCGTCATGGTCTCCTTCGGGCGGGCTCGAGGCGAGAGGCTGAGGCGCGCCGGCGTGACCGGCGCCTGCGAGTCAGCCTGCCGGGCCTGTAGCGCGGCGCTAGGCTGAGCGGGCCGGAGCGCGCCGCCGGACGGCTCCCGGCGTTAAGCCAGTCATCCAGGATATCGCCGAAGCACGCGAGCGCCACGGCGCCGTCGGCCGCTAGGGCGTCGGAACCGGCCGAGCGCACGCCGCCCATGCACGAGCGGGAGACGTAGACGTCCCTGCCCTCTTCCAGGGCGAAGGCGGCGCTGATGAGCGCGCCCGAAGCCCCCGGGGCCTCCACCACGACGAGGGCGCGGCATAGGCCGGCCAGTATCCTGTTGCGCTCCGGGAAGGTCCATCGCGAGGGCGGCGTCCCCGGAGGGTATTCCGACGCTATGCCGCCGCCCGTCGCTACCATCCTCGAGGCCAGCTCCCTGTTCGATTCGGGGTAAACCTCGTCGATGCCGCGGCCCAGGACGGCGTAGGAGAGCCCTCCCGCCGCCAAGGCGCCCCTGTGCGCGGCGGAGTCTATGCCCCGGGCCAGGCCCGAGACCACGGCGACTCCCTCGGCCCCCGCCTCCATCCCTAGCGCCAGCGCGGCGTCCAGGCCCCTGCCGGTCGGATAGCGCGTCCCGACCACGGCTACCGACGGCCTCATCGGGTCAGGCAGGCTTCCCCTGACGTAGAGCATGAACGGGGGCCTGGAGGTCTCGCGAAGGATGGCCGGGTAGCCATGGTCGAAATACGCGAACGACGAGCCCCCTACCCGCTCGAGGAAGGCGGCGTCGCGCTCGGCCTCGGCCGACCACGCGGCGGCGTCCCAGGCCCGCCCGCGGAGGGCGCGGCCGACTATGCGCTCCGCGTCCCCGAGGCCGAGCTCCGACAGGGAGGCGGCGCCTATCGAGCACTGGAGCCGGATCTTCTCCCGCGCGGAGAGGAAGGGCATGCGGGCGATGGCCATGGCCGTGGGGGAGGAGAGCTTAACCGCCATAGAGCTCGTCCAGCGCGCGCTTCTTGTTATCGGCGGCCTGCTTCTTCTTGGCCTCTATGGTCGTCGCCGATATGATCCTGTCATAGGCGTCCGCGGCTTCCTGCAGGCGCCCCGATCCGTACAGGGCCCTCGCGTAGACGAAGAGGGCGTCGATATTATTAGTCTCGGCCGACAGGAGCGCCTCGATAGGCGCGATGGCGGCCTCGTGGTTCTCCATCTCGAAGGTATAGAGCACCGCCAGGCCGTAGAGCGAGCGGGAGCTCGTGGGATTGATCTCCAGGGATCGCTTATACGAGCCCTCCGAGGTCGCTAGCCACGCGGCCCTCGAGGCTCCGCCTCCGCCAGGCTCGGCGGCCGCGGTCTTGGAGAGGAAGGCGGCCGAGAGGCCGACGACGTAGTACAGGCCCGCCGAATCGGGGTAATGGCGCAGGGCGACCACGGCGGCGTCGTACGCGTCCCCGTAGAGCCCCTTCTCCAGGTACTTTACGGCGAGCATCCTCCAGTACGTCCCTACCTTTTCCATGGCCAGGGCCGTCTTCTCCACGTCCTTGCCGTACTTGGCTATGCCGTCCTTGAGCTCCTCGACCGTCGACGGCGGCGCGTTCTTGGACGAGCGCGCGTCGATATCGAACATCTGCTCCAGGAAATTCTGCTTGTCGTCCCCGCAGGAGCCTAGCGCCGCGATGGCGGCCGCGGCCGCGAAGACGATGACCAACCGTTTCATACGCCTACCCTCCCGTCATCCGGGACGCCCTTTCGCGCACCGGCGCTTGATTCCCCGTCGTTCGAGCGTGACCTGGGGAAGAACGCCTCGTGGGCCGCGGCCAGTTCCTCGGCGTCCACGTGGGTATAGATCTGCGTCGTGGAGATGTCGGCGTGGCCGAGGAGCTCCTGGACCGTCCTCAGGTCGGCGCCGCCCGCCAGCAGGTGGGTGGCGAAGGAATGCCTGAGGGAGTGGACCTTGCCCTCGACGCCGCTAGCGACGCGGAGCTCGGAGAAGCGCTTCCATACGCCCTTCCTGGATATGCCCTTGCCCGCGCGATTGAGGAATACCCTGTCGGAGCGCCTGCCCTTCTCCAGGGCGGGGCGCGCCTCGGCCAGGTAGCGCTCCAGCCACGCGCGGGCCTCGTCGCCGAACGGCAGGATGCGCTCCTTGCGCCGCTTCCCTACCACCCTGACGAAGCGCTCCTTCAGGTACAGCGACTCGAGGCAGAGGGAGGAGGCTTCCGATATGCGGAGGCCGCACGAGTATATGAGCTCGAACAGCGCCCGGTCGCGGAGCCCGCCGGGAGTCGAGAGGTCTATGGCGCCGAGCATCAGGTTGACGTCGTCGGGACGGATGACGTCGGGGAGGCTACGCTCCTGCCTTGGGCTCTCGAGGAGCTCGGTCGGATCGTCGGTCCTGATGCCCTCCAGCCGGAGGTACTTGAAGAGGCCCCTGATGCTCGACATGATACGCGCCATCGTCCTCGCCGACAGGCCGGAGGCCCGCCTATGGGCGAGGAATTCGAGGATATCGGCGACCGAGGCGGTCTCGACGCTCGACTCCCGCTCCGCGAGCCACGCCGAGAGGCTCCTCGCCTCCCGCACGTACGCCTCTAGAGTCAAGGGCGAGCGCCTCCTGGCGGCTAGGAGCCAGGCGCCGTAGCGTTCTATCGGGTCCAGGGTGCCCACGGGCCTACGCCCCGTTCCGTTCCGCCTGTGGCCTGCGCTCGCGGAGCACGGTCGGAATATCCAGCTCGTCGGCGTCGTTGCGGCCCATGAGGTAGCCCTTGGCCTTGGGCTCGGCGATGGTGCGCCACTCGTCCGCCGACAGGAAGTCGTCTATCTCGCGGGCCGTCTCCTTGCGCGCCGGGGCGCTAGGGGCCTTGGGCTTGATGGATCGGTCGAAGCCCGTGGCTATCACGGTGACGCTGACCTCGTCGCTCGCGCCCGGGTCGTTGACTATGCCCGATATGACCAGGGCGTCGGGATCGGCGTCGCGCGTGATTATACCGACGATCTCCTCGTACTCGTTGAGGGTAAAGCTCTCCCCGCCCGTCACGTTGATCAGGATGTTCTTGGCGCCGTCTATGCGCGCGTCCTCCAAGAGCGGGTTTGACACGGCTTTCTCGGCCGCCTCGACGGCCCTGTTGTCGCCGCGGGCGTAGCCTATGCCCATGATGGCGTCGCCCTGGCCGCTCATCACCGTGCTGACGTCGGCGAAGTCGATGTTGATGTCGCCGGCTACGGTTATGAGGTCGGAGATGCCCTGGACGCCCTGGCGGAGCACGTCGTCGGCGAGCTTGAAGGCCTCGCGGATGGGGGTGCGCTTCTCCACGACCTTGAGGAGGTGCTGGTTAGGAATGACTATGAGCGTATCGACGGCCTGGCGAAGCTTCTCTATGCCTTCCTCGGCCAGGCGCATCTTGACCTTGCCCTCGAAGTCGAACGGCTTGGTGACGACCGCCACCGTAAGAGCGCCCAGCTCCTTGGCGACCTGGGCGATGATCGGCGCCGAGCCGGTGCCCGTCCCGCCGCCCATGCCCGCGGTTATGAAGACCATGTCCGCGCCGGCTAGAGCCTCGGCGAGGGCTACCTTGTCCTCGACCGCGGCCTTCTCGCCTATCTCCGGCTTGCCGCCCGCGCCCAGGCCGTGCGTGACCTTGGCGCCGAGCCCGAGCTTGACGTCGGCCTCCGAGCGCCTGAGCGCCTGCAGGTCCGTGTTGGCGACGATGAACTCGACGTTGCGCAGCCCCGCCTCGATCATCCTGTTCACCGCGTTCGACCCGCCGCCGCCCGCGCCGATCACCTTGATGACCGTCGAGCTGCACTGGTACTCGTCGGCCTCGGCCCGTCCGGCCGCCTCCGGCTCCGTCTCCGCCCTGCGGAACGCGCCGATCTCGTCTACGACACGTAGCGTCATATTCCCCTCCCCGTTAGCTCGATTTCCTAATAATATCCCCGGCCGCGCGCGGGAACGTGTCAGCGAACCGACGCGCGGGCTCTAGTCTCTAGAAGAACTCCTTGAGCCATTCGCCCAGGCGCCGTAGCGGCGCGTCCGGCTTGGCCTTCTGGGGCTTCGACTTCTCGCTTCCGCCCTTCGCGCCCGAGGCTCGGGCCCTGGGGTCCGCGTCGGGAACGCCTCCCTGGCGCTCCGCGCCCAGCAGCACGAGCCCGACCGCCGTCGAGTAGGCGGGGTTCCTGTAGGCGTCCACGAGGCCGCCTAGCGACGAAGGCGCGCCCGTCCTGACTGGAACCCCGAACACCTCGAAGGCCAGGTCCGCTGCCCCGGGCATAAGCGCCCCGCCGCCCGTGAGCACCACGCCGCCCTTTATGTGATGCCAGAAGCCCGGTTGCTCGACCTTCTCGCGGACCAGCCTGAATATCTCCTCCATCCGCGGCTGGATGACGCTGGCCACCCTCGCCTTGGAGATCTCCTGGGGCGGCCTTCCGCCTACTCCCGGGACGACGATGCTCTCGTCCGCCTCCACGTGGGGCAGGTAGCACGATCCCGACTCGCGCTTGATACGCTCGGCCGCGTCCATGGGCACGTTGAGGATAATCGACAGGTCGTTCGTGACCTGGGCGCCGCCGGCCCCGACCGACGCGCTGAAATACGGCGCGCCGTCGGAGAACATCAGCACGTCGGTGGTACCGCCGCCGAGGTCGACGAGGAGGCAGCCTAGCTCCTTCTCGTCGGAGGTGAGCACGGCCCGCGACGCCGCGAGGCTCTGGAGAATCAGGCCGTCCGCCTTGAAGCCGGCTCGGTTGACGCATCGGACGAGGTTCTGGGCCGTCGTCACCGAGCCCGTGATGATATGGACCTCGGCCTCGAGCCTGACGCCTATCATGTCCAGGGGATCGCGTATGCCCTTCTGGTCGTCGACGATGAAGGTCTGCGGGATGACGTGCAGGACCTCCCTGTCCATGGGTATGACGATGGCGCGCGCGGCCTCTATGACCCGGTCGACGTCGGCCTGGCATATCTCTCGGCCCTTGCCCGTCACGGCGACGACGCCGCGGGAGTTGATGCCCTCGACGTTGGCCCCGGCTACCCCGACGTAGCATTCCTTGACCTCGCGGCCCGACATCAGCTCCGACGCCTCCACGGCCTTGGTCACGGACTGCAGCGTCGCCTCGATGTTGACGACGACGCCCTTCCGCAGCCCGGTGCTCGGCGCGGTGCCGACGCCGGTGATCTCGAGGACGCCGTTATCGTTGTACTCGCCGATTACCGCGCAGGTCTTAGACGTGCCGATATCGAGCCCTACTATCAGATTGTCACCCAGAGACGGCCTCCTTTGTCCGGTAGACGAACGTGTCGGTCCGCAGGTCAAGCTCGCGGATTGACGGGGACAGACCCTCCCCCTCGACGACGTCCAGAACGAGCATCATAGACTTGAGGAGCCCGGCGTCCAACGCGAGGCGCATCCTCACGGGCACCCGGTAGTTCGCCGGATAGAGGAGCAGCTCCGCCGGGGCTCCTTCCCGCGAGACGACCCTGAGCTCGGAGATGGCCGAGGACAGCAGAGGCTCCGACCTTCGTATATCCGCGAGCGAGGCGAGGAGCGGCGAGAACGGGCCTTCCAGCCTGATCCCGTATCGCATCCCCCGTATCTCGAGGCCGGAGAGCACCGGCAGGCCGGAAGCCTCCGGGAACGCGCGGGCCGGGGCGAAGACCACGCCGTGCCCGTCGACGCAATGAGCCTCCATGCGCCCCTCGCGGTTCCTCGCGAACACGACGGCTACCGGGGCCCGCTCCACTACGGAGACGACGAGGCGATTGGGGAATCTCCTGGCGACCGAGACGCTCTCTATCCTCGGGTGGGCCGACAGTCTGGCCTCGACCGACGCCGCGTCGACGGAGAACCAATAGGCCTTCTCGGGCAGGCTCGCCCAGGCTAGCAGCTCCGCTCCGTCTATGGAGCTAGCTCCCGACACGGTCAATCCGCGCACCTCGGTGGCCGGGAGGGCGACGACGAAGAACAGCGCGGCCGCGGCCGCGGCGAGCAGGACGCCGGCGACGGCGGCGCGGGCCGCGCCCTTCCGCGAGCCGTCGGGGGCCGCTCGTCCGGAGGCCGCTCGTCCGGGGGCCGCTCGCCCGGGGGCCGCCTGAATCCGCTCCGGCCTGGCGCGATACCCCGGGGCCTCGCGCGGATGCTCCAGGGAATAGGGCCGGGAAGGAGCGTAATCGCGGTCCATGATGGCCAGCTCAGACATAGGCGGCCGCGCTTTCGGCGCCGGATTTGGGCGCTACGCTACGTGACACGTTGAACAGCAGCCCCGCCGCGAGCGCTACCGATATGAGCGACGAGCCTCCGGACGAGAAGAACGGCAAGGGAATGCCGGTCGCGGGGGCGGCGCCGGAGGCTACCATCACGTTGATGAGCGTCTGTATCGCAAGGTAGCAGGATAGCCCGAAGGCGAGGTGGCGTCGGAACGCGTCCGGCGCCTCGAACGATACCTTGAAGGACCGCCAGAGGAAGAAGCACCAGAGGGCGGCGAAGGCGAGCACGCCCGCGAAGCCCGTCTCCTCGGCCCAGGCCGAGAACACGAAATCCGACTGCACCTCGGGGATGCTGCGCAGCTTCAGCGTGCCCTGGCCGAGGCCCTTGCCCCAGGCGCCGCCCGAGCGTATGGCCCGTATCGACCCGTTCACCTGGTACGACAGGTCTGAGGGATCGTAGCTAGGCGCAAGGAAGCCGAGCACGCGCTTGAGGCGGTAATCGCTCGTCAGCACCGATAGCGATACGAGCGGCAGCCCTACCGAGGCGAGCGCGGCGAAGAACACGAGCGGGACCTCGGCTATCCAGAACATGACGACCGCCAGCATCCCCAGGAGCACGGCGGTAGAGAAGTCGTTCTGCGCCAGCACTATGAGTACCCCGGCCACCGCCACGAGGAAGGGAGGCACCACGCCGTTAACCACGTCGCCGAGCCGTTCCGCCTTCTTAGAGAGGATATGCGCCAAATAGAGCACGAGTATCGGCTTGAACAGCTCCGAAGGCTGGAACATCTGGCCCGCGAACCCGAACCATCGCGACGCCCCGTTCTTGGAGATGCCTATGACCGGCATGAACGGGAGGACGAGGAGCAGTATCGCGCCGAGCACGAGCGCTCCTATAGAGGCCTGCACGTATTCCAGGGACACGAAGGCGCCCGCGGCGAAGACGACGGCGGCCGGGACGATCCAGACTAGCTGCCGCGCGAAGAAATAGCCGCCCGGCTTGCCCAATGACATGGCGTATCCGTAGGAAGCGGAATAGAGGCTCGCGAGCCCTACGCCGACTATCAGGAAGAGCGCTCCCAGGAGCGCGGGGTCTCCCCCTACGCGTCCCTGGGGCCTATCCATCGCGAATCCGCCGTTCATACCCGCCGCCTACTGTATCTTCAACGTGGACAGGGCGATGATCGCGAACAATCCGCCCAGTATCCAGAACCGCGTGACCACCTTGGTCTCTTTCCAGCCGCACAGCTCGAAGTGGTGGTGTAGCGGAGCCATGCGGAAGACCCGCTTGCCCTTGGTAGCCTTGAAGTACAGTACCTGGATAGCGACCGAGGCCTCCTCGAGAATGAATACCCCCCCGATGATCAGGAGCAGGAGCTCTTTCTTGACGACGAGGGCCAGGACGGCCAGGACGCCGCCGAGGCTCAGGGAGCCGACGTCGCCCATGAACACCTCGGCCGGATGGGCGTTGAACCAGAGGAAGCCGACGCAGGCGCCGAGCAGGGCTAGGCAGAACACCGTCAGCTCTCCCGAGCCGCGTATGAACGGGATACCGAGGTACTCGGACCAATCGGCGCGCCCCGTCAGGTAGGTCAGTATCGAGAAGGCGATGACCGACATGATGACCAGCCCGGTCGCCAGGCCGTCGAGCCCGTCCGACAGGTTGACGGCGTTAGACCAGCCGACCAGGTACAGGACCGCTAGGGGAATCCAGAACACGCCCAGGTCGACGACCGGGTTCTTGAAGAACGGCACGTACAGCTTGGTCATCTCCCCGGAGGGGTCGAAATAGAGGAACAGCACCGTGACGAGGGCTACGAGGCCCTGGCCCGCCAGCTTAGCCTTGGCGGAGATGCCGTCCGAGTTCTTGCGCTTGATCTTCAGCCAGTCGTCCATGAAGCCCACGACGCCGAAGCCGAGCATCGAGCCTATGCATATCCATATGTACCTATTGGACAGGTCGACCCATAGGAGCGTCGCGGCGACCACGGCGGCCAGGATGAGCAGTCCGCCCATGGTCGGCGTGCCCGTCTTCACGAGGTGCGTCTGCGGGCCGTCGAGGCGGATGGACTGGCCGAATTTTACCTTCCTGAGCTTCTCTATTATCACGGGCCCGAAGAGGAAGGCCACGAGGAGGGCGGTCACGGCGGCGTAGGCCGACCGGAAGGTCAGGTAGCGGAAGACGTTGAGCGGCGTAAAGTACTTTACGAGCGGGTATATCCATTCAAGGAACATGGTGGCCTCCGATACCGGTCAATCGTTCCACGAGACGCTCGAGGGCCATGGAGCGGCTCGCCTTGACGAGCACCAGGTCTCCCCCGGCCGCGTAGCCCGAGACGAAACGCTCGAGCCCGTCGTAATCGTCGAAATGCCGCGCCTCCAGGTCGGGTCGCTCCCGTCGGGCCGCGTCGTAGGCGTCCCTCGCCTCCTCGCCGTAGAAAGCCAGCGCGTCGGCCCTCGACGAGGCGGCCGCCAGCCCTATCCTGCGGTGCGACGCGGCGCTCTCCTCGCCCAGCTCCTTCATGGAGCCGAGCACGTACAGCCGGCGCCCGTCGGTCGGCGCCGAGTCGCAGAACGCGATCGCGGCGAGGACGCTCTCGGCGTTGGCGTTATAGCAATCGTCGACGACGGTGAAGTCGCCGCGGATCACAGACGTCCTGCCCGAGAGCGGCGACACCGACTCGAGGCCCTCGGCCACGTCGGACTCGGTCGCGCCGTATAGGGAGGCGGCGCGTATCGCGGCGAGCGCGTTGAGCAGGTTATGGGCGCCAGGCAGCCTCAGCCGCGACTCTATCCCGCGGTAGCGCACGGCCCAGCCCTCCAGGCCGAGGTCGCGGGCGCCCTCGAAGCCGTCCGTGGACCTAGGCCCGTAGGTCTCGCAGCGGCCCCGTACGCCCGACAGGAGCGCGTCGCGGAAATCGTCGTCTTCCCATACGACGAGGCATTGGCGGCCGTCGAAGCGCGACGCGACGCGTTTTTTCTCCGCGGCTATCGCGGCGCGGGTACCGCCTAGCACGCCTACGTGCGCGGTGCCGACGTTCGTGACGATAGCGCAGTCGGGCTCGTAGACGGAGGCGAGGAGGTCCATCTCGCCCGGGCGATTGATCCCCATCTCGAAGACGGCGGCCTCGTGCTCCGGCCGGACGAGGAAGACGGAGGCCGGCAGGCCTATATCGGAGTTGAGGTTGCCCGGGTTCTTAACGGTATTCTTGAAGGAGCCGACTATCGCGGCCAGGAGCTCCTTGGCGCTCGTCTTGCCGGCCGAGCCGGTGACGCCGAAGCGCAGGAGCGACGGGAAGAGCGACCTGTAGGCCGCGGCGGCCTTCTGGAGCGCCCCGAGAGGGTCGGGCGCGACGATGACCGGGCAGGAGGAGCCGGCGAAGGCGCGGCGGCCGGGCCCGGACCACCACGAGGCGGAGACCAGGACGGCGGACGCTCCGGAGTCGGCGGCCTTGCGGGCGTAGTCGTGGCCGTCGCTCCGCTCGCCCGCCAGCGCGACGAACAGGGAGCCGGGACCGGCGCCACGCGAATCGGTCTCGACGCGCTCTATAGCCGCGTCCGCGCCGTTCGCGAGCTCGCCTCCGGCCGCGCCAGCGAACCATCCCGCGCCGCAGCCCCCTCGCCTATCACCCATCCCGCTTCTCCATTCCGGGGATCACCCGAATACGCAACGTCGTCTTTGGGCTCACCATACGGTAGCCCTCCGCGCCGGCCATGGACGCGTCCACCCTGGAACGCGACCGCGCGACGGCGATATTAGCCAGTAGCCTTCTGTTCTCCTCTATCCAGTCCGCCTGGGACGCCTCGAGACGGCGAAGCTCCACCGTCGCGGCGTAATACCTGGCTCCCTGGGCGGCGGTTAGCGTCAGCATGCAGGGAATCGAGAGCACGAAGAGTGCCAGCCAGAGCTTCTTCACCATTTCGCCTTCCACGGCGGAGCGTCGTACGGCTGACGATCACGGTCTCGTCCCCGCTACGGCCTTCGCGACCCTGAGCTTGGCGCTCCGGGACGCGGGGTTGGCCGCCACCTCGTCGTCAGCCGGTTCTACCGGCTTCTTGGTCAGGACGACGAGGCAGCGCTCCGCCTCTCCTACAGGTATCGGCGATTCCCTATCGTCCTTGAAGTACGCGCGCTCGCGTTTTACGGCCTTAGCTCGGAAAGCGAGCTTCACGATCCTGTCTTCCAGGGAATGGAAGCTTATGCATCCGAGCAGGCCTCCGTCGGCGAGGCACGCGATCGCGGCGTCCACGGCTCGCCCTATACGCCCGAGCTCGTCGTTCACGGCGATGCGCAGGGCCTGGAACGTGCGCGTCGCCGGATGGATCCGTCCGTAGCGGACCTTGGAGGGCACGGCGCCGCGGACTATATCGGCCAGCCTCGCGGTCGAGTCTATCCTCGCGGCCTTCCGCTCCCTGACTATGGCCTGCGCGACCTTATACGCGAACGGTTCCTCGCCGTACTCGGAAATGATCCTGTACAGCTCGCGCTCGTCCAGCTCGTTCACCAGCTCGGCGGCGGTGCGGGGCGCGTCGGAGCCGAGCCGCATATCCAGGGCCTCGTCGCCCTGGAGGCTGAAGCCGCGCCCGGATTCCCTGAAATGGAACATCGAGACCCCGAAATCGAACAGGACGAGCGCCGGTCGCTCCGCGGCCCCCTCCTCCGCCTCCTTAGCGTAATCGACGAAGAACTCGTCGAAGTACGAGTTGACGAAGCGGACCCGCTCCCCGTAGGGCTCGAGCCGGGCGCGCGCTATGGCCTGGACCTCCGCGTCGGCGTCTACGCCGACGAGCCTCAGCCCCGGGTGGCGCGACAGGAAGGCGCTAGAATGCCCCGCCAGCCCGAGGGTGCCGTCTATCATGAGGCAGTCCGGCGTCGGCGGGACGAGGTACTCGAGGGTCTCGCGGAGCATTACGGGAACGTGCCCGAAGGTCGGCTTCTGGTCGCTCATAGGTTCTGTATATCCAGGGCCTCGGAGGCCGCCGCGAATTCGGCCTCCGTGGCGTCGATCCAGGCCTTGTACGCGTCGGCGTCCCAGATCTCCAGCCTCTTGGTGATACCGAGGACTACGCAGTCCTTCGTAAGTCCGGCGTATTCGCGAAGGGATTGCGGGATGGCAATGCGCCCGGCCTTGTCGATCTCGACTTCCTGGGCGGGCGCGATGATGCGGCGCTGGATGATGCGCGCCTGCTGGTGAAAGAGGCTCGTGGAGGCGAACAGCTGCTCCGACAGCGCGTTCCAGCGCTCGGGCGTGAACAGCCACAGGCAGTTATCGACTCCCTGCGTGACGACAAGAACGCCCCCCTCCAGCCCGGCGCGCAGTTTCGCCGGCAGAGAGAGCCTTCCCTTGTCATCGAGGGTGTTCCTGAACTCGCCTGTTACCAGTTCCATTCCACTAATTCCCTTTTTCTCCCACTTTTTCCCACATTTCTACTATATACTACCGTACGGGCGGCCATTGTCAACGGAATCATGGTAAAAGGATTACTAGACAGAATTAATTTTAGTAAAAAGCGCTACACGCGCGTATAGTAATGGCTGGTTAGAAGTAGCGTTAAAGCGGAATATCGGGCTTATGCCGGCGAGCGAACGCGCCGATAGGGGCGAGGGCTAGCTTGCGCGGCGCTCGTTCGGACGGGTACTATCCGGGCATGACCATAGAAACGCGCTGGCTCGTCTATCCTGACGGCGACCGCCAGGAGACTCAGAGAACGCTCAGGATAGACGAAATCGTCGATATGAACGGTTTCCCGATAGCGATGCCGCCGCGAGAGCGGATGATAGCCTATCGGGTTTATAAGGTACGGCGGGTAGAGGAACGCGGCGAGCTGGACGTGCTCCATTACCTGGAGCTCGTGCCCGCCTCTGAGCTGCGCTCGAGGGGAGCCTAGGCCGCGGCGCTATTTAGCGAAGACGTACAGGTCCTGAAGCCGATGCGCCGCCTGCGTCGAGAACTGCAGTATGGGCGCCGCCTCGGAGACGAGCTCGAACTCGAGGTAGTGGGAAAGCCTGTCGAAACCCGCTGGCTCCGCGCTTATGGTAAAGGCGAATAGCCGCTTCTCGCCGAGCTCGGCGCTGGGTACCGGGAACGGCCAGAAGGTGAACATGCCGCTGGTATTCTTAGCGAGAGGGTAAGGATTCGTCCAGTTGGAATCCATCATCTTGACGAGGCCGGACTCGTCGGAGAGGCTGACCGCGGCGTCGACTATAGGCTCGAAGGTCTCGCCGTTGAACAGGCGCCCCATAATGGGCCGCACGTTGAAAACCGGCCCCGACGACGCGAACGAGGGCTCGTCCGCCGGCCTATGATCGTGGTTGGGCCTGGGAGCCGCGTTAATCTTGGCCCAGCCTTCCTTGACGAGCGTGACCACGTCGGCTCCGCGCTGGAGCTTCTCGCCGTAGTCGGTCTCCGAGTACGCTACGCCCCTGCCCGACAGGACGTACTCCGGCTTGAGCCTATTAAGGACGAAGCAGGCCACGTCCATGCGGCATTGCCTACAGGTGCACCACTCGACGGAGGAACCCTTCACATCGGCGTCGAACAGTTCATCAACGGTCTTGACGACGAGATCTTCCATCAGGTTGTGGATTTCCATAGCGATTCCTCCGCCTGCGCGCGTAACTATAAGATTCTCTTACGTACCAGTGTATCGATTTTCAGGAGTTCCGCAAGCGCCTTCTTCTCACGGCTCGGCCCCGAGCGTAGGCCGCGCCTAGCCCCTGCCCTAGGCCAGGAGCTCGGCCGCGGCCGCCGCGACTCGCCGGCCGCTATCGCCGGCCTCGTCCGCGGAATAGACCCGGAGCACCCGGAGCGATCGGGCGAACGAATCGACGACCTCGGGCCTGAAGACGGTCGCGTAGCTAGAGAAACACGAGCCCGAGCCGATTATTGGCAGGTCGGACTCGAAGGAGATGGGCTCGGGGACGTCGACGATGACCTCCCCTACCCCGGCGAGCCTCGCTATCTCGTCCTCAACGCCTGGCCTGAGCCTAAGGTCGGCGACCTTCCGGTGCGCGGCGTTCCCGGGATCGAACGGCGACTCGAAACGGGGCCTCGCGAGCGCTCCGTCGAAAACGGCGCGTATAAGGCCCCTGGCGTCCCTGCCTCCTTCGGCCATCAGCGCGTAGAACCCCGGGTCGTCGAGCCCGTACAGTTCCTCGGGTGCGACGTCTCCCGAGCCGAGGGCCCCGGCGACGGCCTTCTTTATCATCGCAGTCGCGGCGCGCACCGACCTGTGCCAATAGACGGCCCGGTACATCTGGTACTTGGAGAACAGGACCGCCTCGACGGCCATCACGCCGCGCTCGCCTACGCCCGGACGTCCGGAATCGTCCAGCCCCACGTGCTGGAGCGTGAAATCCACGTCCTGTATCCCGTACGGGACCCCGCAGGCCCACGCGTCGCGGTTAAGGTAGTCTAGCTTATCCGGGTCGAGCACGCCCGAGAGCATGGCCCTGAAGAGCCCCAGCGCCCGGGATCCGGCCCCGGCGGGGCACGGCAGGTCCTGGTCGACTATAGCGGCGACGAACTCCGGATCGGCCCCGGCGGCCAGCACGGCTTCCCGTAGCGGCCCTCTCACGACGTCGGCGGTAAGGCTCTCGTGGTCCCTGAGCGGCAGCTCCTTGAGCGAATGGGCGTACGGGAAGTGACCGAGGTCGTGGCACAGGGCCGCAGCCAGGAAGCCCCGCGCGCCCGCCGCGTCGATATCCTCGAGCCCGTTCCTCGAGGCGAGGTTCTCCCTCGAGGCGAGGTTCTCCCTCGAGGCGAGGGCCGCGAGCGAGCGCTTCGCCATCTCGAAGACGCCGATCGAGTGAGCGCGCCGGGTATGGGTAGCCCCGGGATAGGTAAGATGGGCGGGCCCGAGCTGGAGGATGCGGGAAAGCTTGACGAATTCGGGGCTCGACAGGATGGCCGAGAATTCGGCGGGTATCATGACGTTACGCCAGAGCGGGTCTCGTACCGGCTCGTCGAACGATACGCCCAGGCGTATCCATAGGTCGTCCATGGAACCTCCATCGCGCGCCCGTCGCTAGCCAGGCGCTATCTAGATTGATACTATAGCATGATGCGGCGCGGACTATCACGACCACGACGATACTATTACCTCTCCGCGCTCTTCGCCGCCTCGGCGGCGATGGTGGCATTCCTTCCTTCGTCGTGCGCGAGGCCCCCCGCTAAGCCTAGCGCGACGCCTCCTACGAGGCCCCTCTCGAAGCCCGAGGCGGCTCGGGGGGAAGCGACGCTCCCGGCGGTCCCGCCCGAAAGCCCCGGGGAACCCGCCCCGAGGAAAGCGCCCGTCGCGATGAAGCCGGCGGCGGTTACCGAGCCCGCGGGAGCCGCCAAGCCCAAGGCGACGCTGGCGGCCAGCCTAGGCGGCCCCGACAGGCGCCTGGCGCTCAGGCCCTTCGACGCGATACCCGCGGCGGACTTCGAGCTGGGCGAGCTCGTAGGCGGCGAGACGGAGCCGTCGCTCTCCGCGGCGCTCGGCGCGCTCGGGCTCTCCCTGGTCTCGGGCGAGCTTCCCCTCGACCTTTTCGCCGAGGGAGCGGCCGCCGCGGCCCGCGTCAGGTACGGGGAAACCGACTTCGAGGGCATAGGCTCTGTCCGCTTCTCGTCGCCGTCGTCGGAGTTCCCGGGCGTAGTCAGCGTCGGTATGCGCGCCTTGGCCGAACGTACGGCCTCCGGGGCCGACTCCTCCGGGGAGGCGCCGAGGAGCGCGCTCGGGCTCGCTATCCTGTCGCGGGGCGAGTCCGGCGAATGGACGATAGAGCATTTCGAATTGGACGTCGCGTCGCTCGGCATAGATGCCTCGAGGCCGGAACCCTGGGACCCGTACGGAACCCCCTAAGAGAACTGGGCGATTGCGTTGGCAGCATACAATAATCCAAATCGATTTCGACGAAAACGTTGAACAAAGTTCGCTTCTGCGGCACAATATGCCAGGAGGCATCTGTCGAATGGCTACACCGGTGAAGAGCATAGAGCGCGAATTCCTCTTGGCGACGGCGATGCGGGAGAAATCCCGGATCGTGATGAGCGCGGGGGGCGGGGACTGGACGGTCAGGATCCTGGCCGTTGACAGGACCAAGGTCACGTTCGCCCACGAGATACCGCTCCAGCTACTCGGCAAGGGCTCGGCCTACGACTTCCGCTATGACGTAAGGGGCCAGACCGTCGCCTTCAAGACCTCCATCACCGAGCCCGGGGAGAGGCGTTTCACCGCCGCGATGCCCGAGCAGGTATTCAAGAACCTGAGCCGACGCTTCCTGCGCATGCCGCCTCCCGGCGACCTGGCCGCCTCCTTCGCGTTCGCCGGAGAGCGCTTCGACCTCGATTTCCCGCCCAGCGCCGTATTCAACCCGGACAAGGAGCCCGAGGCCTCCCCCGACTTCGACCCCGCGGACCTGCGCGGGCTCATGGCCGAGTTCGAGCGCAAGGCGCTAGCCATCGCCAGCGACCGAGGCATCGTCATGTTCAAGGACAGGAAGCCTCAAAGCCCCGAGGAGCGCCTCGCCGCCGCCACCGGCCGCTGCTTCTACCTGCCTACGGCCATCTCGGGCCTCCCCAAGAGCGATCCGTTCGCGGAGCGCACCATACTCACGAGGGACGACTTCCTGCAGTTCTACGTCGATTCGGGCGTAGAGCCCGAGTTCGCGGAGGCCGAGGTCGCGAAGCTGGAGAGGTCGAAGCGATCCTCGAGCGTGCTCTCGGAGCTCATAGTCCCCATACTGTTCCAGGATTACGCCATCGGCTACGCGTCGGTGGTTAATAAACAGGCCGGGAGGCCCCCCTTCGACCTCGGGGCGATAGAGACCTTCCAGGCGTTCGCGAGGGTATTCTCGTGGAGCCTCAAGCTGCACGGGTACTTCAAGGACGCGCCGAGGCTGGACGACGACTTCAGGCTACAGGTCGTGGACGTCTCCGCCGGGGGGCTCCTATTCGCGTGCGGCGAGCCGCGCCTCATCCAGGCGCTGAAGGAAGGCTCCTCCGTCACGGTCAGGCTGAACGCCAGGAGGCGGGCCGTCGACGCGAGCGGCACGATACGCAGGCACTACGCGGGCTCCAAGGAAGGGTATTTCGGCATCGAGTTCCATGCGATGGCCCCGGAGGATTTCAGGTTCCTTTTCGAATATCTCTACGGAAGGCCGTTCGGCGACGACGACTCGGACTCGGTGGAGGGCGCGCGCATCGTCGCCCCCTAGGCGCTCAGGCGGCCGCCCGTGACCACTGGCTACCTAGCGTGACTGCGGACTGCCAAGCGTGACCGCGGGCTGCCTAGCGCGCACCAGGGCCTAGCTTGGGCCCCGGCCGCCGCGCGGGAGCCTAGCCTATCGCGTGCTTCTTCTGAGGGAAGCTCTTGAGCATCGCGACGGCGTTCCTGGCGTCGTTGAACACGAAGCCCCCGTTCCAATACTCCAGGGCCGCGAACAGGGCGTTGCCGCCGTCGTTGTCGTCGCTCTTCTGCGTCCTAAAAGACACCCAGTCGGCCAGCTTCTCGAAGTCCTGGGCGGAGAGTATCTCGAGGCGCTTCCTATTGAAGTCGTTCCACTTCTCCATGTCCTTGAAGCCCTCGCCCTCGTCCTGGACGACCAGGTGAGCGTGCGTCGAGTCGAACGAGTACCAGACGCGGACCTTCTTGGCGGGCTCGCAGCGGTTGCCGTGCTTCACCGCGTTCTTGATCACCTCGCTTATCTGCTGCTCCAGCAGGTTGATCTCCTTGATCTCCAGCGGGGCCGACTGCACGATGAGCAGGGTGAAGTACCTGATCTGCCTGTAATCGGAGGGGAACTCCTTGTAGAGCATGCCGGTCTTATCGAAGAGGGGGCTGTTCTCGTTTACCCTAATTTCCTTGATGTCGCTCAGGTACGTCTTATCGGCCATGGTCGCCCTCTCCTAGTCTTCCATCTGCATGATAGCTTCCTCGATACTATTGGTGATCGGGAAGTAGCCCATGAGTTTCGTAAGCTCGATGACCTTCTTGACCGAGCCGTGGATGTTAGTGATGATCAACCTGAAGCTCATCTTCTTGATGGTAGAGCAGATATAGATAAGCGCTCCTATTCCGCTCGAATCTATGTAATCGACGTTCTCCAGGTTGATGATGAAGCGCTCCACCTTCTTCTCGAGCATCTTCATCACCAGCTCCTTGAGCTTGTACGAGTTGTACAGATCCATCTCGCCGTTGACGTCTATTATATAATTATTGCCGTTCTTGCGGATCTTCAGCTCCATGCGTCGGCCCCTTTCCCCTATAGCTTCATCTTGAAAACGAGCACCGTCTGGTCGTCGTGCTGGCGGGCGTCGCCTATGAAGGCCGCCACCTCCGCCCTGATCCTGCCGGCGATGTCCTTAGGCGCGAGGTCCCGGTGCTTGGCTATCGCCTGCCCGAGGCTCTTCCTGCCGAACTGCTTGCCCTGCTCGTTCATCGCCTCCACGATGCCGTCCGTATACAGCGCGGCGATATCGCCGTCGTACAGGCGCAAGGCCTTGCGCTGGTACTCGGTCGCCTTCTCTACGCCTATCGGGACGCTCTTCGTATCTATCGTCTCTATAGTATCGGTCGCCCGCCTATAAACGAGGAGCGGCTGATGCGACGCGTTGGCGTACTCGAGCTCCCCTGAGCCTATATCGATGGCGACTATGCCGAGGGTGGCGTAATGGTCCATGTCGATCTTGCCCGTGATGCCGCGGTTCACCCAGTCGAGGACGGTGGCTATATCCCTGTTGGTATTGGTGATTAGGTGCAGGATAGACCGTATCATCACCATGATCAGCGCCGCCGAGACGCCCTTGCCGGCTACGTCGCCTATCACGCCCACTATCCTATCCTCGCGCGTGCGTATGACGTCGTAATAGTCGCCCGACACGCCCCTGGCGGGGGCGGTGAACGCGCCAATGGCGAGGGAAGGGAACTGGGGAAGCTTCTTCGGGATTATGGTGCGCTGTATCTCCGCGGCTATGCCCGCGGACCGCTCGATGCCGCTCCGCTCGTTAGCCTCGAGGAACGAGAAGAAGTTGCTCACGGCCAGGGTGCCGAAGTTGGCCAGCAGCTTGCATCGGTCGAAGTCGGCCTCGTCGAAGCGCTCGCCTGGACGCGTCTTAACGACCGCCTGGACGCCGATTATCTTGTCCTCGACCATCAACGGCACCGCCATGAACGAGGAGATGCGCAGGAACTCCTCGTCGCCGTTAGCCACGAAACGGCCGTCGGCGGAGACGTCGGGGGCGAAGATGTTCTTCCCGGTCTTCGCCACGTCGCCGAAGATAGTCTCGCCTAGCCTGAACTGCGCGTGCCTCATATAGGACTCGACGCGGTTGGCCTTCCTCGGCAGGCTCTCGGGCAGGGCGAAGGGCGGAGGGAAGATACCGGAGTACGCCTTGGCGACGATGATGTCGTCGAACTCGTCGACGAGGAAGATCGAGCCCCCGTCTGCGCCCGTCTCCGAGATCAGCACGTCGTTCATGCTGCCGAGCACGTCCTCGGTGGAGAAGCTGCCCTTGAGCACCGTGCCGACTCGGAAGGACAGGTTGTACAGCGAGTCGATCGACTCCTCGTAGTACGAGACCGCGGCGACCATCTCGCCGTCATGGATCCTCGAGCCCGCGAGGCCAACTAGCAGGAGCCACGCGTACGATACGGGCGCCGCGAGCCTCGCGAAGACCGGGTGCTCGTAGCCGAGCGCCAGCGACAGGCCCGCGTACGCGAGCAGGGCCGCGGATACCGGCAGCCACGTCTCGGCGAGCAGCCTCGAGGCCGTATCGCCGTCGTCGCGCTTATGCAGGGCGCCGGCGAGCCCGACCGCTACCGCGTCCGCCGCGAGGACGGCCCCGAACGCCGCGGCGGGGACGGCGACCGACAGGCCGAAGAAGACCGAGGCGGAATACAGACCCGCCGCGACGGCGTTTAGCGCTAGCGCGACCGCCAGATACGGCCTCATCGCGCGATACGGCGCCATGACAATGAAGAGCACGATGCAGAGATAGGCTATATCGGTCAGGAGGAACGCTTCCTGCGCGGGGATAACGTAGAGCGCGAGGTCCCTCGCGGCGAGGAAGGAGGCTACAACGATGAAGGAGCCGGCCCGTCCCTCGGCGTCCTTCCTCCTGAGCGCGAAGAGCAACGCGCCGGCGCAAGCCAGCACGGCCAAGCGCGGAAGGAGCGGAGACGCGACGACCTGCATGAACGAATTGATGGTCATAGGGTTCCCTTGAGGCTTTACTGAAGCAGGAATGTCGTGGGACCGCTCTTGCCCGCTCGCTCGCAAGTGTAGCATGGCGAAAAAAATAACGTCAAGTTTAAAAGGGGAACAGGGTATCGGGAAGCGTCACCGCTTCCAGTTCCAGTGCTCATAGACTATACTCGGAGCCGAGCGAAAAAAGTCCGAGGATGGTCGACCCAATGTTGTACTGTTGCATAACCATCGATTATCTCTCCCAATTAGAGCGCTCCGGAGCGCTCGAGGCGGGAGCCATCATAGAGGAACTGAGATCGATAGCCGCCGCCTTCGGAGCCTCGGCCGGCCAGAAGAAGAGCCCCCTCGTCATTACCTTGCCTACCGGCTCCATGTTCGACGGCGTCCAAGCCGCCGAGGCGATACGCCGCATGGTAAAGACCTTCGGCACCTACGAATCCCGGCTCAGGGGCGCCACGCTCGTGGTTCACGACGCCGATTCGCCCGAGGACGCGCTCGCCTACGCCGCCAGGGCCCGATACGGTCAGTGCGACGCCTACTCGTACTCCCTGAGCCCGCAGGCCAAGGCTGCGCTGTCGGACTATTTCGACTTCCAAGGCGATTCGTGGAGCCCGCCGCTCCACGAAACGGCACTCGCCGACGCCGACGCGGCGAGGCTATTCCACAGGCCGCGCCTCGAGGCGACGCTGGAGCGGGCGATAGCCAAGTCTGGACGCTCCGGGCCCAGGCTGGTGCACCTCGAGGCCGGGCCAGGGGCCCGCTCGGTCGAGGCGCTCGCGGAAGCCGTAGGCCTTCCCGAGGAGAGCCTGCTCGTCCTTAGCGGCGGCCGTCGCAGGCCGATCCCCTTCTCTCCGCTCGTAGAGGCTATCAGCGCGCGCGCCCCGTCCCCTACAGCCGCGGGCGGCGCCGAAGCGATACGCTTCGTGACCGCCTCCTCCTTTTCAGGCGGAGCGCCGGAATCCGTCGCGAAGGGATGCGCCGCCTATATCGACGCGTGGCTCGACGGCTTCGGCGAGTCCGGCGGCATCGTGGCCTGCGACGGCCCCGGGGGATTCTCGCCCGAGGCCGCGGAGCTCATCGCCCGCAGGCTCTCGGGAGGGCGGGGAACCGAGCGCTACCTTTCGATAGCCGACGGCGGCCTCATCGACGGATGGTCGGGACCCTGGGCCGCGCGCGTCCCGGCCGGCCTGGCCGACGCGGACGACAGGAAGGCGGCCGTGCGGAAAGCCCTCGGCGACTCCTCGGGAGCCGCCGGCGACGCCCTCCTGCATCGGTTCCGAGCCGTTTCTGGAATCGACCGAGATTCGACGGGCGGTTCGAGCTGCAGGGCGGCGCTAGGCGCCCTGCCTCGGGAGGCGGGACTCTACCTGTACGCGCTCGCCGTCGCGGAGAACGAGCTTTCCGTGGCAGAGCTGTCGGAATTCACGGGAGGCCTCGGCCTCCGGGCCGAGGGCGAGAGACTCCTCAAGGACCTGCTCGCGCGCGCCGGCCTCGTGGAACCGGTTGCCGCCAGGACGCCCATCCCCCTCGTCGACGCGCTATCGGTGGCGGAGGCCGTCGGCCGCGATAACGCGGAGGCGATTCAACGCCTGCTATCGAAATTCCTCATAGGGCTGTATAGGGGCGGGAGGATACGTCCTAGCCTCGGGTTCCTCTCGCGGGTCGGCGAGCTGGAGACCGAGGAGAGGCTCCTGTACGACTGCCTCTTCGAGGAGGTGACGCGGCCGGATAGGCCGCCCGTCGTAGACCCGTCCTTCCTCTCCCCGTCGTCGGCCAGCGTCTACCGCTTCTGGTCGGCCCTGACCTCCAAGGATCGGTCCGCGAGCGAGGCGGCCGGCGCCGCGATAGAGGAGCGGGTATCGGGGCCGAGGGCCCAGGCGGTCAAGGCGCTCGCCCGCGCCGAGCTCGCCTACTCCATCGGGGACCCGGAGCGGGCGTCCAAGGGAGCCCGCGAGTCGATGCTGGCGATGGGCAAGGGCGCCCCGCCGAGGCTAGAGGCGCGATCGCAGAGGATGATGGGGCTATCGGCGCTGGCCCTCGATAAGCATACGGAGGCCGCCGACTACCTTACTAACGCCCAGGAGCTATCCGAGACGGCGGGAGACGATTACGAGCGCATGATGGCGGCCTTCGCCAAGGCCGGCGTCGAATTCATATCCGGCGCCCTCGTCAAGGCGGCGAAGGCCGCGAACTGCGCCGAGGAGTCGGCCGCGCGGCTTTTCAGGATGGACGCGCTGGCGGCGATAGCCGCGCTCAGGGGGAGGATAGACCTCGAGCTCGGCGCGTACGACGAGGCCGCCAGACGCTTCTCGTCCATCTCCGAGATAGCCCGCGAATACGGCATGCCCGGCACGGGACGGCGCGCGACTATCTGGCGGGCCAGGGCCCTGGCGTTCGCCGGAGAGTACGACGAGGCCGTCGCCGCCCTCGAGGACGAGTCTAGCGACGCGGAGGCCAGGGCCTTCCGAGGCGAGCTCGAGATACTGAGGGGCAGGCCCCGCGAGGCCAGGGCCTGGCTCGACTCCCCCGAGGAACCCGCGGTACGGGCCTTCGCCCCGCCCGACTCGTTCGAGTGGGATAGCCTGTTCTCCGAATTCGAGGGCAGGTGCATAGGCTTCGGCTCGGCCAACGCCCCGCTGGCCGATTTCAGGACGGCCCTGTCGCTGTTCGCCAAGGGCCTCGACGAGAGGGATCCCGCCTGCGCCTCGGAGCTCCACGCGATGACGCGCTCCGAGCGCGGCTCCAAGAACGACCCGGGCGTAGGCACCTACGGCTTCTTCTGCTACCTCCTCGAGGAACGCCTCGCCGATCCGCCCGTCGATAAGCAGACCGTCCTCTCCAGGGCGTTCAAGATACTGCAGCAGCGCGCCGGCCGCATCGAGGACCGGGCGCAACGAGCCCTATACATGGAGAAGAACGCGTGGAACAAGCGGCTCATGGAAGCCGCGCGCACGCACAAATTCATATGAGCCAGGACATACGATACCTAGAAGCGGCCTGCTACCACGCGGCCCCCGGATTCATGGAGCACCTGGAAGGCGAGCTTCCCGAGCCGTACCGCAGGGACGGAGAGCTCCTGACGGTCATGGGCCCGCTTCGGGAGGCGTACTGGACGAGGAACGTCTGGCGGCGCCCCTTCACGGCCGAATTCGGCTCGATCTCCGAGGCCGCAAAGATACTCCGCGGCTTGCAGCGCAATTGGGCGCCCTACCCCGTGAAGCTCGCCAGGAGGACGGCGCTGATAGCCGAGTCTCTGCCGCCCCTGCCGTCCAAGCCTAAGGCCTTCCCCTTCCGGGTCCCCGGCTCCCCGATGGGGGCCTTCACCCTGCTCGACGAGCACACGCTCCTCGCGTCGGCCGAATGCTCCAGCCCGTGGCCCAACGGGGAGCTCGGCTTCGACGAGGACAAGGAAGGCCCGCCTAGCCGCGCCTACCGCAAGCTATGGGAGGCCCTCGTGATGGCGGGGTCGATGCCCGGTCCCGGGCAGCGCTGCGTCGACGCCGGAGCCTGCCCCGGCGGCTGGACCTGGGCTCTCGCGGGGCTCGGGGCCGAGGTCGTAGCCATCGACCGCGCGCCTATTGACGATAGGGTCGCGGCGATGCCCGGGGTCACCTTCCTCAAGCATAACGCGTTCACGCTCAAGCCCGGGGACATAGGGCCCGTGGATTGGTTCTGTTCCGACGTCATTTGCTATCCGCCCACGCTGTTCGACTGGGTCTCCACGTGGCTCGAGTCCGGGCTAGCCCGTAACTTCATATGCACCATTAAGATGCAGGGCAAGGAATGGGACAGGCCGACGGTGGAGCGCTTCGCCGCCATCCCCGGCTCCCGCGTCGCGCACCTGTGGCATAACAAGCACGAGCTGACGTGGAGCCTCGTCAGGGACGCCCCGGACGGACTCGCCCTGCGGGAAATTCCCGATCATCGCGTCGATTAGGGGCGATAGGTACGTCCGCACCGATAGCTCCGTAAAATGAACCGACTGGCATAGCCTCTCGTAGAGCACCTCCACGCTCTTTCATACCGTGCGTCATGACGCCCCCCTGAGTCAGGGATCATGCCGGCATATGCCTTTAATCGACTCAATTACTTGATTGCCGATACAGATCCCGCTTGTTCCTAGATAATCGCCCTTCGCTTGACAGGATCGCGGCCGGACGATAGACCGTATATATGGCACTACCCCGAAGATCCGAGCCCCCCGACGCCGGCTTGATACCTCGGCCCCGCTCTTTCGCGTACCTGCCCGGGGCCTACAAGCCGCGCGCCGGCGCGACGCTCTCGGCCGACCCTACGTTCGCGGCCGAGGCCGCCTGGGGCATCGAGGCGCTATCGAGCGCCTTCACCGTCCGTTTCGCGCCCGGCGCGCCGGGCAAGGGGGACGTCCGCGTCGTCCGCGCCCGCGGCCTCGGGGCCGAGGGATATAGGCTGGAGATCAAGACGGCCGGCGTGCGAGCCGAGGCCTCGGAGCCCGCGGGGGCTTTCTACGCGCTGCAGACATTACGGGCCCTGGCGCTTATATGGGGCGACAGGGCCCCCGCGTGCCGCGTGGAGGACGAGCCCCGCTTCGCCTGGCGCGGGTACATGCTGGATACGGTCCGCAACTACTTCGAGCCGTCGTTCGTCAAGCGCCTTATCGACCTGGCGGCATTACACAAGCTTAACCGCTTCCACTGGCACCTGACCGACGACCAGGGCTGGCGGATGCCCGTGCGCTCGCACCCGGAGCTGGCCGAGACCGCCGCCAAGAAGGTGGACCGCCGCTACCTGCCGCACGTCGAGCGCACGCTCGTGTATAGCGAGGCGGCTATAGCGGACGTGCTCGCGTACGCGGCCGAGCGACACGTCCTCGTGATCCCGGAGATAGAGATGCCCGGCCACGTGACCGCCCTCCTGTCGGCCCATCCCGAGTACTCGTGCGCCGGGGGCACGTTCGAGCCGGAGGACCGCTTCGGCATCTTCCCGGACGTGCTATGCGCCGGCAGCGACGAGGCCCTCGGGTTCCTGGGCGACGTCATGGACGAGACCGCGCGCCTCTTCCCGGGGCCGATAGTCCACTTCGGGGGCGACGAGGTGCCCGTAGAGCGCTGGGCCGACTGCCCCCGATGCCGCGCGCGGATGGAGGCGGAAGGCGTGCCCGACGTAGCGGCGCTCCGCGGCTGGTTCACGAGGAAGGCCGCCGCGATGCTCGCGGAGCGGGGAAGGCGGGCCGCGGGCTGGGACGAGGTCGTCGAGGGCGCGGTGCCCTCTGACGTCGTCGTGCTCGCTTGGCGCAGCGCCGAGCGCGGCCTCGAGGCGGCGCGGGCCGGGCACGACGTCGTCATGTGCCCCGGCGCCAAGGCCTGCTACCTGGACCACAAGCACCTCGACTCGCCGGACGAGCCCGGGCACCTCGGCGTCAGCACGGTGCGCGACTCGTACGCCTTCGAGCCCCTGGCCGGCTTCGACGCGGAATCCGCCGGGCGGGTGCTGGGCGTGCAGGGCAACCTGTGGACGGAGATCATGTACTTCGGCCGGCAGGTCGAGTACATGGCCTTCCCGAGGCTGTCCGCGCTGGCCGAGACGGGATGGACTCCCGCGGCCAGGAAGGGCTTCGAGGGCTTCTCCCGGCGCCTGCCGTACTGGGGCCGGGCCCTGGACAGGCTAGACGTGGCTCGCTACCGCGGCCCGCTCGGCTGACGCGAGCGGGCCCGCTACGAGCCTAGGGCCCCGGACCGCCTGAGCGGCGCCGGCCCCGACTAGCCCTGGACTGGAGCGTCCTCGCTAGGCTCGAACATCTTGTGGACGCTGGCCCAGACGTCGGCCTGCTCGTCCTCGGTGAGGGACGCCTCCTCCTCGCGCCACGTTATCAGCTCCTCGGGTATCTCCGCGAGGAAGGGCGAGGGCACGCAGTCCACCGGCATGGCGTTGCGGCGGCGCTGCTTGCAGGCGGTTATGAGGAGGCGCTTCCGCGCCCGCGTGATGGCGACGTAGAAGAGCCTGCGCTCCTCCTCGACGTTGCCGTCGCCCTCCTCCAGGGAGCGGGCGTGGGGAATGAGGCCGTCCTCGCAGCCGGCGACGAAGACGACGTCGAACTCGAGGCCCTTGGCCGCGTGTATCGTCATCAGGTTCACCTTGCCCGAGTCGTCCTCCTCCTTGTCGTCGCGCGTTATGAGCGATATGCGGTTGAGCCACGCGAACAGGCTGGGATCCAGGTTGTCGGGATCCTTCTCCCAGGTCTCGATGCCCTTGATGAGGCTCTCGACGTTGAGGAATTTCCACTTCGCGGCCTTGTCGTTATGCTGGTTCTCGGATACGAGGTAGCCCCAGTAATCGATGGTGTCGACGAGCTTGCGGACCTTGGCGCCGAGGTTGCGCCGGCCGAGGAGCTCCTCGCGCTCGTACTCGAGCAGGGTAAGGAAGGAGTCTATGTCCTGCCTGACGCGCTCGGGGAAGTCGATGTCCGGGTCGGTCCTGACGAGCTGCATGGCGCCCCGCGTGGAGCAGCCGTGCCTCTTGGCGATGGCCGACAGCATCTCCAGGGCCCGCCTGCCTATGCCCCGGCGCGGCACGTTGGCTATGCGTATCAGGTTGATGTCGTCCTCCGGGTTGGCTATCACCCGGAGGTACGAGATGATGTCCTTTATCTCCTTGCGCTGGAAGAAGCTCGTGCCGCCGGACACCTTGTACGGGAGGTCGGCGGCGAGGAAGGCCTCCTCGAGGTGGCGCGTCAGGTTGTTGGTCCGGATGAGCACGCCGAACTGATCGTAGTGGAGTCGATCCTTGAGCTTGATCTCCTTGATGGCCCGGGCGATGAACTCGCCCTCCTCTATCTCGCTCTCCGGCGCGTAGACCTCTATCTGGGCGCCCCCCTCGTTGGGGCTCTCCAGGTCCTTCTCCTTGCGGTTGGAGTTGTTCTGGATGACGCTGTTGGCCGCGTCGAGTATCGTCGTAGTCGAGCGGTAATTGCGGTACAGCGTCACCTCCCGGCGGGAGGGCCAGTCCTTCTCGAAGTTGGTGATGTTCTCGAAGTTGGCGCCGCGCCACGAGTAGATCGACTGGTCGTCGTCGCCCACCACGCATATATTGTCGCGGGACAGGAGCCTCATCAGGCGGTACTGCTGGAGGCTGGTGTCCTGGAACTCGTCAATCATGATGTAGCGGTAGTGGTCGCGGTACTCCTCGCGGGCCTCGGGGAAGTCCTCGAACACCGCTATTGGCAGGCCGATGAGGTCGTCGAAGTCGACGGCGTTGTAGGCCTTGAGGGCGGCCTGGTACTCGTCGAAGACCTTCTCGTAGCCGTCGTCGGCGCCTTCCCAGTTCTTGCGGCCCGTCTTGACGTCGGAGAAGACGAGGCCGGCCTTCTGGACGTCGAACGACTCGGGCTTGAAGCCCATCTCCCTCCCGCAGTCCTTGATGAGCTGGTTGCGGTCGACCTCGTCGTAGATGGAGAAATTCTCCCTCCAGCCGAGGCGGTGTATCTCCTTACGGAGTATCTTGACGCCGAACGAGTGGAAGGTGCTGACGGTCAGGTTCTGGAGCTTCTTGCCCGTGACCGAGCGGACGCGCTCGGACATCTCCTTGGCGGCCTTGTTGGTGAAGGTCAAGGCCAGGATAGCCGACTGGGGGATTCCCCGTTCGAGCATGTACGCGGCGCGATAGGTGATGACGCGCGTCTTGCCCGAGCCGGCGCCCGCGATGATGAGCACGGGGCCCTCGATGGCCGTGACGGCCGCGTACTGCTCGGGGTTGAGTTCGGATTCGTAGTCTAGGTGCATGCGGCGGCGCTAGACTCTCTTTATGAACAGCGAGAGGGCCTCTACGCCGAACCCGACTACTAGCGAGACTATCACGCCCGAGACGAGCACGCCCGCGGCGACGGCGAGCATCGTCTTCTTCCTGTCCATGCCGAGTATCCACGCTCCCAGGACGCCCGTCCACGCCCCCGTGATGGGCAGGGGAACGGCGACGAAGAGCATGATGCCGAGGTAGCCGTACCGCTCCACCTTCTCGTGGACCTTGGCCCTCGCCTTGGCGACGAAGCGGTCGAAGACGCGGGCGTAGAAGCCCCATCGGTAGAACAGCTTATGGAACGTCTCCAGGAACGCGAACGCGACCGGACCGACCAGGGCGTTGCAGGCGACGGCTATCGCGGCGGCCTCGAGCAGGGGCATGCCGCGCGCCACGGCGAAGGGTATGGCGCCCCTGAGCTCGGAGATAGGGAGGAACGATAGGCCTACGGTGATGATTAGGGTCAAGGGATCCATAGCGCGGGAGTATAGCCGTAAGCGGGCCGGCCGGCAAGCGTCCCCGCGCCGAGTCTCCGGCCGGCGGCTCCCTTGAGCAGGAACCGCTACTGCCTTACTATACGCGCATGGCAGAATCGAACGGCTCAGAGCTACCGGGTTCATTCCACCCTCTCGTCCGCTCCTGGTTCGCCGAGCGCTACGGCGAGCCTACGCCGGTGCAGGCGGAGGCCTGGCCGCTGATAGCGGGGGGCGGGCACGTGCTGGCGTCGGCCCCGACGGGCTCGGGAAAGACGCTGACGGCCTTCCTGGGCGCCCTCTCCCGCTTCGCCTCGGGCGACTACCCGAGCGAGGGCCTGTCCGTCCTGTACGTCTCCCCCCTCAAGGCCCTCAACGAGGACGTCAGGCTCAATCTCCTACAGCCCGCGAGGGAGCTCGGCGCATGGTTCTCGGCCAGGGGGCAAGCCTTTCCTAGGCTCAGGATCCTAAGCAGGTCGGGCGACACGCCGCAATCCGAGCGCCGGAGCATGCTCAAGGCGCCGCCGGCCATACTCTGCACCACGCCGGAGAGCCTCGCCATATTGCTCGCGTCGCGCTCGGGCCTGAGCCTCCTATCCGCCGTCAGGCTCCTCATCCTGGACGAGGTGCACGCCGTGCTCGGCACCAAGCGCGGCTCGGCCCTGGCGTGCTCGGTAGGCCGCCTCGCGCTCGTGGCCGGCGAATTCCAGCGCGTCGCGCTGTCCGCCACCGTGCGGCCGTTCGAGGAGGCCGCGCGCTTCGTGGGCGGGCGCCGCCTGGTACGCGGAGCGGGCGGCGAGGACGGCGCAGGCGGCCTGCCGGGCGTCCGGCTTGAGGGCCGCGCCGCCCGCTTCGAGCCCCGAGCCGTCGCCGTGGTCGCCCCTCCCGCCAGCAAGCGCTACGAGCTGTCGGTCGCCTGGCCGGCCGCGCCTATCCGCGTCCGGCCTCCCTCGGCCGGCCCCGGCGAGAGCGAGCCCGACGAGGCGACCGGCCGCTACGACGCCGTAGTCTCCGACCTCGCCGAGCGGATCGCCGGCGAGCGGGCGACGATAGTCTTCGCCGATTCCAGGCGGAGGACGGAGCGGCTCGCCGCGATGCTCAACGAAGCCTGCGGCGAGGGCACCGCGTGGGCCCACCACGGCTCGCTATCCAGGGACGTGCGCAAGGCCGTGGAGACGCGGCTCAAGGAGGGCCGGCTCCGCTGCGTCGTCGCTACCGGCACCCTGGAACTGGGCATAGACGTCGGCTCCGTGGACCTGGTCGCGATGGCGGGCGCCCCGGCGAGGGCGGACCAGCTGCTCCAGAGGGCGGGACGCGCGGGCCACGGCGTCGGGCTGGCGAGCAGGGCCGTCGTCTACCCCTTCCACGGCCTCGACCTCCTGGCCGCGGCGGCGGCGGTCGGCGCGGCCCTCGAGGCCGACATAGACGAGGTCCGCCCGCCGCGATGCCCGCTGGACGTGCTCGCCCAGGCGCTGCTATCGATGGTCCTGTTCGGCGAGCGGCGGCTTGACGAGCT